>Ga0115005_10000053_pt1 | contig 72847 bp, 49 predicted proteins | sample ArcOceMetagenome_FD_87163 | JGI IMG/M metagenome (GOLD analysis project Ga0115005, IMG submission 87163) | Marine eukaryotic phytoplankton communities from Arctic Ocean - Arctic Ocean - Greenland ARC118M Metagenome | ecosystem: Environmental > Aquatic > Marine > Oceanic | place: Arctic Ocean... | reverse complement strand
CTTCATCTTCGTCATCATCTTTAGAAGCTTCTTCAACTTCTTCGTCTGATGCTTCATCAACATCTTTGTCGTCTTCTAAAAGACCTTCATAGATATCTCTGGATTTTTCTACCACAATCTCGTGGAATAATTTTTCTGCTGCTTCCTTGTCTTCATTGACAAGCAATTCTAGCATATGTTCAAATTTATTGCGATCTGCCATTTTTACTCTCCTATTAAATGTATTGTACATACCGATTGGGTATGGGCTGTCATAATATATTTACTCTATTCACAGAAAAGCACGTAGTTATAGGCTCAAAACGAACCATTTCAATATTTTGTCAGATATTAAAGGAATTTTTAAAATCCTTAACATACATATTCTCGATATTTTCTAGTTTCAATAACTCCGGAGGAGTAATAAAACTGTCTCCTACTACTCTTATATATCTCTTTTCTGGATTATTCTGGCAAGTAATTATGGTCTGCTTGAGCCAATTGCCATAATACGTTGCTTTTTCTGTTGGTGCCTTATAGTTTTGTGTGCCTGCGTAAATATTATTTACTAATGTACCTGTTCCTTCGTAATCAAATCCTAAAATATAGATAGTATCATATTTTGTTGTATCAGATGCTAACCATAGTGCTGTAGGGCCGCTACTCCAACCTTTTGATGGTTGAAAGAAGTTAAATCCTGTCATTTCATTGTATGCACGATTAGGATTAGTCCATGTAGGAACACGATGTTGTATTCCTGCCTTGTTAATTTCAAGAACCATTTTTGTATCAACTGCTACAAGATGATCAGGCATAAAATCCCTGTATACAGCATTACATCCGTATATTTCGCCTAATGGTCGTAAACTTTCTAAGCTTATTGGATTTCTACTGGTACCATTGCCAATTACAAATGCAATGTTATGTTGATTAGTTACAGTCTTAACTGTCTCTACAGTAGTTTGTTTTGTTGTGTTAGGGTTTTTGTTTAGATTTTTGCGGACTTTACGCTGTGCTTTAGTTTCACCAGGAATATATTTTTTCATTCATCTCTTTATACAGCTTCTGCGTTAGCTGCAATACCATACATTTGCTTAACGAACTCAAGTTCTTTTTGCTTTTCCTCTGTATGTAGTTCAGATGATTTACGTAACCTGTTAATTTGAAACAGTTTTAAACGAGTCTTACGTGTGTCGCTCTTTTTCATAGGTGAATCGTCATACTCCGGCTCGTAGCGTTTATCGTCTACTGCCTCAACAGACTCTTTATCAAAATAAAATAATTCTCGTAGTATCATACTGTTATTTATACCGTTTGGTCCGTTGCCGGTGCCGCACCTAATTCAGCGCCTGTAACTGTATCCGGTGATGCACCTTCGCCACCGTCTACTGGCATTTCGCCATCGCCTTCAACTTCGTCTTCCATGCCGCCGAGATCGCCACCAATTGTTGATGGACTAATACCAGCATCTCTCATTTCAGTTGATGCTTCACCTGGAATAGGCTCTAAGTTCTCTTCATTTTCTTCTCGCCACATACGTTCATTCTCTGCAACTTCCTCGTCACTCATACCTAAGAAACGTTTAAGTGCAAATCTATTTGACATGTAAGGAATAGCTGCCATTTGTGTGTATGTTGGTACACGAGCATTATCTATTTCAGCTTGTCTATAGCTTGCAAAGTTCTGTGGTGGTTGGAATTTAAGATCAAACATTGCTGTGTCGATATTAATTCCTCTTTCAAGGATATATCGTTTAAACTCTTGATCAAACTCTTCAACAACTAAGTTTTGTAGCCTTTCACAATATGTATTAAATCTTAATTCTTGTATATAGGCTGTTCCGACTCTTCCATCATTGTATTGAGCAGCACTGTCGTCAGCCCCGGTTGGTAGATAGCTGCTAGGGATTCGTAAACCACGTACGAGCTTATTAGTAAAATATCTAAGGTCATCAATTTCTCCAAGGTTAGTACCGCCTGGTAATGTTTCAACTTTTGATCCACGCCCTTCAGCAGTTTGTGGAAAGAAGTAATCTTCGTTGATTGACAAAGGATTGTATGAACTGTCTATGACATTAGTTCCGCCCCCAGTCTGCGATGGAATTCGTCTTTGATGAATTTCCGTCTTAACACGCTCTACAAATTGCATAGCAAGGTGAGATGGCATATTACCCACATCAACATAGAATACTCTTCTTTCTGGAGCACGTTGTACTCTGTAAATAATAATAGCATCTTCTAATAATTCTTTTTGCTTGTATACTTTAAAGATAGTTTCAAGTAAGCTATTACCAAACGGATAGTTGTTGTCTAATCCTTCTGATAAACTTAAATGCACTACATCTTTTGCATCTACTGTCATCTCACCATCGTCAGTAGTAAATCTACTTCCGCTAGCTGATGCATTAGGCTGTCCTACTTGTCCACGGCCGCCAGTTAGTGTGCTTCCTGGATTAGTTCCTGCGTTTCCAATGTTTCCGTTTGTGTTATACGGAGTAGTAGCAATACCGTCTTTAAAATTAAAGTTTACATTCTTAATAACATACTGCTCAGGAGTTTTGCCTTCGCTTTCGTTTACAATAATACGTGTTACGTTTGCTGGATCAACATGAAACCAGCGTTTAGTTTCTGGATCTCTTACAAAAAACTGATCTCCATATTTAAATACGTTACGAAGTATTCTAAAAATCTTTGTTTCAAAGTGTTGTAGTTTATTCCATTGCTGTAAGTACTGTCCAATAATGTTTATTTCACTGTTGGTTGCTTTATTTTTATATTCAACAAGGAAAGGTGTATTGTTAGACTTATTTTTCTGCGAACAAAACTCAGCAAGGATGTCAAGTGCAGCATTAACTTCACTGTCTTGGTCCATAGTGTTATATTGGCTATAACGCTCAACTCTGTTTGGACTGCCAACATATACATCTGGCAAGTAGCTAGAATAATTTGTTTTTGCAGGGCCTGCAAGGTTGCCACTGTTACGAGCAGTGAATGGGCTGTAACTACCGTTTTGATTATCGCCTGTTGGAACAGGTGTAAAGTATTTTTTCCAGCTCATCTTTTATTTTTCTCCGTACTATACTTCATCAGCAAGTTGCTTAGTAAACTTTCGAGTATCCTTTGCATCAGAACTCAGTTCTAACAAAATAGTCTGTATGTTTGTCATCGTAGTATTTAACTGATCTGAGCTTTCTGAGGCCGCCTTGCTGGCAGCTCTGCCAGCACGAGTGTTGGCAAGTTTGTTTGACTTAGCCATTTCATCGTTTAATTTTTTGAATTCATCCTTTAGTTCTACAATAGAATCTTTATAATCGTCAGCTGCATCAGCATCTAATGCAGATTTTAATGTTTTTAAGCTTGATTCTAGTCCAGGAGCAGATCCAAGACTTGCTAATGCTACGCCTACAGCTTTTATTCCGTCTGGGTTAGTCTCGCCTAAGTCTTGCATTCTACTAGCAAAGTGCTTGTGTAAGGTTATTTCTCCCATTCCAGTTGGAAGTGAAGACATTGCGTTACCAAACGATACCATAGCTTCTGCATTTATTTTAACCTTTGCAGAGTTAAGATCCATATCACCAAAATCTTTTACTTGATCAAACGGGGTGTCTGCACCAAAGAAGCCAGCAATAGCTTTACCAAAAGATGCAAACGCTCCATCACCTGGCATCTTACCAGGCATTGCTGACATTGCTGTTCCAAATGCTATCATAGATTCTGCATTTGACTTAACTGCAACACCGTCAATAGCTACTGCTGCAAACTTAACAAGTTGATCTATTGGACTATTTGCCATTAAGGTGTTTATTGCGCCGCCGATAGCTCCTGAAATAGTTTGGTCAATAGTTACTGCACCGCTCATTGCTGTATTAAACGCTATCATAGCGCCAGCGTTAGTAGCAACCTGGGCTGAATTAATTTTAGTGTCACCAAATAGTTTTAATTGCTCTACTGGATTAGTGGCGCCAAAGAATCCAGCAATTGCACTACCAATTGCTGATGTTACACCTTCTGGAGGTTTTGTAGCAGTAGCCATCGCTGTACTAAATGCTATCATCGCAGCTGCATTTAATTCAACTTTCTTAGTATCAATTACTGCGTCGCCAAACTTCTTTAATTGATCTACTGGATCTGTTGCTCCAAAGAATCCTGCAATACCACCGGCAATTGCACCGGCAATATCTGAAAGTCCTGCATTAGATGCACTAGACGCTGCTGACATAGCAGTACTAAATGCTGTTAGTGCTTCTGCATTTGTTTTAACCTTTGCTCCATCAATATTAGCATTAGAGAACTCTTCCATTTTACTTAATGGATCATCTGCTCCAAACAGTTTACCAATACCTCCTGCAATACCTCCTACTAAACTTCCTAGTCCGCTAATTGCTGACCCTGCACCAAATGCAGCCATACCAAGAGCAATTGCTCCCATGCCTTTTCCTGCTGATATTAATTTAGCACCGTCTAATTGTTCAAAAGACTGCATGCCGTCTGCCATAGTAGGCAATGATTTACCGACCATCCAAACAGCGCCTGCAATTGCGCCACCTATTAATACTATTGCTGCACCTAATGCCGCTGCACCTAATACAACTGCTGGATTAGCAAATGCTGAAATACCTCCTGCTAGACCTTTTAGTATGCCGCCAAGGCCTTTACCTATTCCTTTACCGATGCCGCCAATGCTTTTTCCAAGGCCACCACCGCCACCAGCTTTGCCACCGCCGCCCATGCCGCCACCGCCGCCTCCACCCATAGGAAGAGTTTTACCTGATGTTGCAGGATTGCCTCCAAAGCCTAATGATTTGCCGATACCGCCAAGTGATTTTGACAGGGCATTTTTAACTAACTTGGCTGCAAACAATGCTCCAACTGCAATTACAAGTCCTTTAATTACTGTTCCGCTTGAAAACATTGAGCTGAATATATCGCCAAGCATATCTTTTAAGCCACCAATTGCTTTATCCCAAACAGCTTTTAGTCCGCCTTCTTTAAAGACAGCCATCCATTCGCCGATAGTAGTTTTAATAACTTTTGCAATATCTTGAATACTTTCTTTCATTTCTGGTGAAGCAAACAGATCTCCAAGTTCGCCCATTGCTGTGCCAAGCATTTCAAATAATCCACTATCCATAAGTGCTGTTTGAATAGTGCCGCGTAATCCCTTAATAGAGTCTTCGAACGTAGTCATAGACTTTGTTGTTGCGTCTGCTTTCTTTTGATCTTCTTTAGCTTGCTTGAGGTTCATTCCCCCTAATTCTTTCATCTGAACAGCAGCATCTAATGCAGCGGCTACCTCAGGTTGTGACTGTCTTATGCTTTCAATAAATGCTCTTCTAGATTGTGCATCTGCAATTTTATCACCAGTGTCAATCTTAGCAAATTCTTCTAAGGAGCCACCAGCAGTCTTAAACGCATCTAGTAAGACTTGCGGATCAGCACCTTGTCCTATTTGTTTTAAAGCTTCTTGAACTGCTGGACCGCCGTCACCTAATGCCGCTAAAAACTTACCGGTTGCTTCGTGGTTCATGGTGCCATCTATCATGTCTTTCATAGCGTCACCTGCAACGCCGCCGACTTTGTCAAGTAGTCCCATACTAATTTGAAGATTTTTACCACCTTCACTTAAGGTGCCGTCAGCATTTCTAAATGCATTTAGCATTCCCCTTAGTCCTGCTTCAGTAGCCTGCGATGCTAATGAAGCTTCTGCTTCTTTCCGGGTCATGCCTGTTACTCTTGCAAGCATATCAATTTGTTTTAAATAATCAGCTGATCCTGCAGCTAGTTCTTCATCAGTTTTCTTTTCAAGCGTACCTAAGTTTCTCTGCAATTGAATATAGTCTGCCATACCTTCGTTAACTTCAGTAACAGTAAAACCTAAATTCTTTAAAGATGAAAAGTCTCCCGACTTCTTTATATTCTCATTCATCCTTTTAAAACGTTCTTGTCCTTGCCCTACTGTTCCGCCTAGCATCCTTAACGCTTCTGAGTTTCCTACAATAAAGGAACTATACTCATCCATGTTCATTTCCATAGCCGCAGCAGCTTTTCTTACACCTGTTATACTATTTCCTAAGTTACCACCTACACTAGATAGCTGTCTATAAGATTCAACACTATTATCAATTAATCCAGCAAGAGGTGCAAGAGCAGAACCAAGTAACGGAATGTGTTTAGTAAAGTCGCCAACGTTATCGCCACCTTGTAGTAACTCGTTGCCTATTCCTTTAAGTGCGCCTGCAACTTGAGACAATGCTCCTAAAGTTGCACCCATAGCTGCTCTAGAAAATTTATTTAAGCTTGTTGTAGCTTTACCAGTAGATTTGCCAAACTTGTTTAAACCTGTTCTAGTATCATCGAATGTAGTAATGCCGCTTTTAACTGCTTCATTATGTAGCTTCTGTAATTTAGCAGCTTCGGCCTTCGGATCAACGCCAGATTTCTTTGCCCACGCTTCGATCGTGCTGACAAGCCTTAATAGAGTAACTTCACTAGCTACACCATCACCGCCTACATTACTAATTTCTGTTTGTTCTGCCACGTTCTATCATCCAAGTTAACTACGTATATAAATAATTAACATAAGTATTTACATATTGTATTTATACGGAGAAATGTTATGGCAGATTCGAACCAGACTTCAATGGAAGCAAATCCATTAAAAAAATACTTTAGGCAACCTAAAGTATATATTACTTTACCTAGTAAAGGTAAATTCTACACAGATGGTACACTTAACCTGCCAGAGAATGGCGAATTACCAGTGTACGCAATGACAGCAAGAGATGAACTTACTATGAAGACTCCAGATGCTTTGCTTAATGGGCAAGCTACTGTTGAAATGATTAAAAGTTGCATTCCAAGCATTGTTGATCCTTGGCAAATGCCTAGTATTGATCTAGATGCTTCATTAATTGCTATACGTATTGCAACTTACGGTGACGACATGGAGATTACTACTAAAGAGCCTGGCACAGGCGAAGATAAAACTTTTGGAGTAGATTTACGTCAAATGCTTAACAAGCTAGTAACTGTTGAATACGAAAACGTTGTTACTATTAACGATATGCAAGTTACTATTAGACCATTAAGCTATAGAGAATTTACCGATAGTAGTTTAAAAACGTTTGAAGAGCAACGTATCTTTGCGTTAGTTAATGACGAAACAATGCCCGATGAAGAAAAATTAGGCAAGTTTAATCAAAGCTTTAAGAAACTTACAGATCTTACAATTACAGTTCTTGCTAAAAGTATTCATTCAATTCAGATTGGTGATACTATTGTTAGTGATAGAGAACACATTGACGAATTTATTAAAAATACTGACAAAGAGTTTTTTAAGTTTATTACAGATCATCTTGATATTCAAAGAGCTAAGTTTAGTCTTGAACCTATCCAAGTTAAATCTTCCAAAGAAGATATCGAAGCAGGTGCTCCTGCTGAGTGGGAAATTCCAATTACCTTTGATCAATCAAATTTTTTCGCATAAGGATCCTAGCCTGGTCGGTGGCTGAGATCCTAGAAGAAGTTAAGCATATGGAAAACCAACAAAAAGAGATTAGATCAGAAGTTATGAAACTTTGTTGGTATATGCGTGGAGGTATGACTCTTGATGAAGGCTTCGCTACTTGTCATGATGATAGATCATTAATGAGTGACATTGTTAAAGAAAATTTAGAAACAACTAAAACAAGCGGTCTCCCATTCTTCTAACGCATAACTGCGTCTAATTCAGCAATCAACGAATCAATTTCAGTATCTATACTTGCGGAAACTTTCTTACGCCTAGCTGCAACATTAGCTGCTTGAGTAGGCGCTCCAGGTGCTTTAGCTTTAGCTACAGGAGCTTTAGCAGGTGCTGCAGGAGCTTTAGCTGTAAGTTGAGCTATCACTAGTGCTACTACTTCTGGACCTGCTTGTTTAATTTCGCCTGCCAATGTTTTTAAGTCTATAGCTGTTGTTGTTCCTGGGTCACCAGCAGTTGCAGGTTGTCCAGCACCAGCGGGTTTCATTGGCTGACCAGTTGCATCATCTTTACCGTCTTGGTCAGTGTCTGCTTGTGGCGGTGCTGTATCTTTGGCAGCTCCATCCTTAGCAGGATTTCCTAATTCTTGTGCAATAGCTTTAGTTGCCATCTTCTTTGAAGTATTGTTTTGCCACTGGGCACCTAACCAAGTATATTCTTGACCATCACTAGCTTTAGCTACTTTACCTGCGTCTGCACCTGGGGCTTTTGCTTTCATTGGCTCACCGGTTGCATCATCTTTACCATCTTTATCGGTATCTGCTTGAGGTACAACTTTGCCAGTTGCTTTCATTGGCTCACCGGTTGCATCATCTTTACCATCTTTATCGGTATCTGCTTGAGCAGGATCTGCACTAGTTGCCGCACTAGGTGTTAATTCAATTTTGTTTGCTTGTCCAACTGCTGAAATTTGATCATCGTCCATACCTGCGTCTTGCATTATGTTCATGATCGAACCAGTGTCCATTGGCTCTCCAGCTTTTTTCCAAGCTTTTTGTAATTTATTAGCAGTTACTTTGTTGCCTAAGTCTTTACCAACTTGTTTAACTGCGCCTGTAGCGGAAGCAGCCGCATCTTTTGCTTTACCTGCTAAGGCTCCTGCGCCACGCTTTAGTTTTGCACCAAATGTGTTTGGATTGTCTAAACCTAATTCACCTTGCTCAGGATCAGCTTCAGCAAGATACAAATCTAATCTTGCTGTCATTTCTTCAATAGACTCTGTACCTTTAGGGTTTTCGCCACCTTTAAGATCTAATTCGCCTTGCTCAGGTTCAACTTCTTTACCGTCAACTTTCATTTCACCTTTAGCATCATCACCTGATGCTTGCAATGAACCTTGTGCAGTTGCGGCCATAACCTCTGTTGCACCTTTAATCGCTTGTAGTGCAGTGTCGTTAGCTTGTGCTACTGCCGCAGCAACCTCATTTGTAAAAGCTGCATCTTCAACAAACTGCTTATATGCGTCACTGCCTGTATTAAATTCTTTAGCCTGTGCCCATAGCTTATCAAAAATATCTATGCCGCCAGCATGATCACCTGCGGCTGTTGCTTTACTCATTTCAGCAACCATGCCTGTAATTTCTTCAGCCATACTATCTGGAACAATCATATTAACTAATTGTTGTTCGTGAGTCATGCCCCAACTTGATACTGTCTTAGTAAAGTCTAAATTAACTGTAGACACGCCTTCGGCTTTTTCAAACGGAACTGCATCTGCTCTAATGCCTCCAAGCCAATCACCAAGTCCGTTAATAGCCCAACCTGCAATAGCACCATAAGCTGCTGTTTTAACTGAATTACCAATAGCACTTGAAAGGTCTTCACCTTGTAATAGATCTTTTGTTGCCCGTAGTATTAAACCTGCGGCTGCACCTCCTGCTGGACCGCCTGCAAATGCTGCAATAGTAGTTAAGATACCAACAGCTAGTGTAGCTTTGCCGGGATTTTCTTTTGCCCAGTCGCTTATTGTTTGTATACCTTGTACAACTTTACTGTCGCTATTTTTAGCACTAATATCTTTCTTAAGTTCAGCAAACTTAGCGTCCATATTTTTAACAGGACCAGATTTTTTAGCCATTGCGCCAAGTTCTTTAATTTTAGCATCAATCTTTTTAGCAAGGTCAACTGGAAGTTTAGCAGCTGCTGCAACGCCTGCACCAGCTTTACCTAATGCATTTTTATTGTTACCTGTGGCCATTGCATTTTCTTCAGCACCTTTAAAGATAGCTAGAATTTGATCTTTAGTAAGTTCTGCTTCAGAAAGTTTTTGGTACTGCTCTAGTAAAGGCCAAAGTTCTGTTTCCCAACGCCCTATGTGCTTCTGTTGACTTTCTGTTAGGTCTTGCCAACCTTCTTTAAGAATTCTGTGTGATTTGTTTTCGTATAGTGCTACTTCATTAATTTTCATTGTAACATTCCTGCCAATTGTTGTTTTTGCTCAGGATTCATTTGCTTTAGTTGAGCTAATATGTTATCAGGTATTACTGCTTTGCCTTTACCGCCTGCTCCACCTTTAACAGGTGCTCCTGCTGTGCCCGGTACTCCGCCTTTACCAGCTAGTGCTTCTTTGGCAGCTTGCATTAGTACAGCATCAAGTTGTTTCTTTTGTAAAACACCACTAGGAATAGTAGCAGATGTTTTATGTTTTTTAGATTGTAAAAACGCACTTAGCTCTTCGCCAGTTGCTTGGGCCATTTTTTTGCCCTGAGTACCTAGATATGTATTAAACTCTTTGTGTAAGTTATTTGCTGTATCACCTAAGTCAGCTTTGCCAGCCATGTTGCCAGCTTTGGACTTTGCAGCACCACCAGGTATCTTACTTAATATCTTTGCACCAAGTTTATTACCTAGTTGAGATAAGCCACCAGCAGGTACTTCATCAACTTGCTGTGATCTCGATAATTCATTAATCTTCATATCTATTCCTTTAAGCACTATAGTTACTTATATGTATTTATAACATATTTATTTCAAACTTAGATAAACTATTAATGTATGAGCAAGCTCATACAAGTTTTCGCTAACGCTCAAACTACTTACACTTCGTTATTAATAGTAGTTATTGAATACATTAAAGCATTATCATGTAAATGATAATGTGTTAACTTCATGTAGATTGTTTTTGTCAGACGGAACTATTTCTAGTCCCACCTAATCTTAAAACCTCATGTGAGTCGCACATTCGCCAAGACATTGGAAGTAGGTATTTGTTTATACACAAGTTTGATGGGCTCTGACCTTTCCCAACCTACGTCGACATTATGTTGCTTATAATATACAATGTACATTATATGTAACAATATTCCCCCGCTTCGTTCCTGTTGCTAAGGGGTTTCTACAAACTATATAGTGTTTTTCGACTGCCAACAATTCAATCTATATCAACTAGTGAGCCCAATTTGTTTGGTGGCTTCCACACTCTGGTGTGTCAATCAATATGTACGTGTGCTTCTATACGAGAGCTTTTTCCACAGCGGTATTATAATCTGGCCCGCCAACCTTATGTGTTGGAATGTTTTGCCTGTATGTGATGTTCTAGCAGTGCCTGTTTGAGTTTGTCTGATCCACCGACTCTAACATTTATGATACCGTTATAGTAATCATCTGTTTCAAGTACACGCCTATCAAACTGTTCTCTTGCCTCTATGTAGGACATTTCGCCCCTACCTTTACATAGGTATAGTATTTCTCTTGTAAACTTATCTTCGCCTAGTGTTTCAACGTCTGCGTTCAGTCTATCACTGGAGCCATAATATTCTCTCCAGTCACTTTCTTTAGTTCCACGACGTTTATTTTTCTTGCCTTTAAGTGGTGGCTTAGTAGTTTTAAACTTTGCTAGTTTCTTGCCTATGTATTTCTGACCTGTAGTGGTGTTGGTAATAAGATAAACAAATCCTTCGTAGTCGTCCGGTATTTGGTCAATCTTGTTGCCTTCGTAAGTCCACTGCATGAGTATACTTACCGTTGCCTAAGTTTATTTGTCGCCTTTGTGAGTTACTCTTGTTGTTATGTGCTTTTCGTGAATTTCATCTGCTCTTAATTTTGCAAATGTCCTAATATCTCTTAATGCTTTTCTAACAGACCGATGTGTACGTACTGAGTTTCGATCTTCAAACTTCTCGTTTTCAGAAAAATACGCCAAGTATGCCTTTACTAACTGGTCATGTACATCATCTACCTGTTTCATTCTACCACATCTAAGTCATTAGCATAGCTTGTGTAACCATTTTCTTTTACAACTCTAAGAACATGATTAACTCTACCAATTAACTCATCCTTGTGCGAAATAAGATATATGTTCTTGTCTCGCTCTCTGCCCATCTTTTTAAGTATGCTTAGAGAGTTTTCAACGCCAGCAGTATCCATTCCGCTATCAATTAACTCGTCAATAAACAACAAATTAATATTTTGATATAAACTTTCCCAAACATCACGGAATGCAAAGCTCAAGCCTAAGATAAGCCTATTACGTTCGCCTCTTGACAAGTTATCAAAGTCTAAGTCTTGTCCTAGTTGTGTAATTTCAACGTTTAAATCGTTTAAAAATAGTACTTGATGCGGCAAACCAATCTTATCGAGATAATATGTAAGTCTGTTGTTTAAGTATGCTAGGTTCTGATCAATAATCTTCTTACGAATGAAGCTATCTTTGTTAGTAAGTAGCTTCATTAGAAATTCTTGATGGTCCTTGTAACTAACTAGATCATTAACTGCACCCCAGTTAATTTCTTGCATAGCTGTGTCGTTTAAATCATTAATTTGTGTTTGGTAAGGATCATCTTCTTCTGCAATTCTAGTTAAAGATGCCTTTAAGTTTTCTACATTGCTTCTGTGATCGTATGCTTCTTTTGCAGTTTCGTAGTATGTACTAGGCTTTCCGTTAATATCACCAATATCTTCAAGACCTTTACTAACTCCAACTAGTTTATCACCTATTTCTTTTTGATATGCAATAGCATCAGCAAGTTCTTTAGTTTTACGTCCTTCAATCTCTGCTTTTTTGTCTGCATGTAGCTCTTGACCGCATGTATAACAAGTAGCATCTTCAAGATCTGCGATATCTTTAGTTAACTTTTCTACAGACTTGTCAGCACGTAATAATGCAGGCTCTAATGTACTAAGTTCTTTTCTAAGAGCCAAAATAGTATTGTTATGCTGTGTCCAACTAGCTAACTTTTCATGTGATTCTAGTTCAGTGTCAATATCTAAATGTTCTAGTTCATCTATTGCACTACTAAGATCTTGACTGTCTTTACGGTGCTTTGATTTCCAAGCACGTTGCCGTTGAGCTAGTTGCTCAATACTTGCTTTAATTTTTTCATTAGATGTTTCAACAGCTTGAATCTTTAGTGTCTCTACAGTAATAGCATCTTTAGTTTCTTTAATCCTATCCTTAAGAGAGTTAGACTTTTCAGTGAGTATAGTAATACCAAGCAGTTGTTCAATGATTGCACGTTGATCATTTGACCGCATGCTTAGGAAAGGTTCGGTATATGTGTTTAGTGCTACAATATGTTTGAACATATCGTGACTCATACCAAGTAATTCGTTAATTGTTTCCTGTGTCTTACGTGAATCACCTTGTGACTCGTCAATTAACTCTTGTTCTCTGTCATTGATATAGAATTTAAGGAAATTAGGGCCTCTGCCACGCTCAACACGGTAGGCTGTAGCGTCTTTTTCGAATTGCAGGGTAACTACCATGCCTTTGCCGTTAGTTTTGTTAATAAGGTTGTTACGTTTGATGTTAGTCAACGCCATACCATACAATGCATAGCTTAATGCATTAATGATAGTTGTCTTACCAGTACCATTCCTACTTCCACTGTCGTCACCACCTTGGTCCAAGTTTTCACCTAGTACAAGTGTTAGCTGTGCTTGATCAAAATCTACAGCCTGGGTTTGATTGCCCACACTCATGAAGTTTTTTACCGTTAGGTCTTTAATTTTTATCATTCGAGTCCGTTATAAATGTCCATAAGGGTTACTTTATCAAAACTGTCAGTATCAAGTTCTGCAATTTCACCAGCTACGATTTGATCTACACTAACAAACGCTGAAATATCTAAGTCTGTAGTCATTTCATCAATTTGCTTCTGTGGAATTAGTGTAAGTTCTCTGCATTGATAGTCTTTAACAAATGTTTCTTTAATAAAACTAGCTTCTTCGTAAGATATTGGCACATCAATAGTAACACGCAAATACATCTTAGGTTTAATTAAGTTTTCAGTATCTTCTAGTAATGCTCTCAATCCAATTGTGCGATATTTAGGACAATCAGGCCAATTAATAAACTCCGGCTCTTTATTGTTCTCACGATCTAATATCATCATGCCTCTATCATCATCCCACACATCTGCATAGTTGTGCGGAAAGGCATTTCCAATATAATTAATTTTTCCTTGATGCTGCCGTTTGTGAAAGTGTCCACTAAACACGTATTCTTGGTGTTTAAAGTGTTCAGGCTTTAAATCACCATGGTCGGGCATCTTAACTAACGCATTCATATAGAAGCTAGGAAGTTCAAAGTGTCCAAATAGGTATTTCGATTTAATATCACTAATTTGTTTCCATTCATCACCAACTAACCAAGGAACAATAGTTACATCCTCGATTGTAGTAATTTGATCTACAAAAGTAATACCGGGAATATGTTTTGCAAACGCTGTACTGTTAACATCACGCTTGTCTTTGTAATATAAGTCATGATTACCATCAAAGAAGAAAAACTGATCAAATGCTTGACCTAGTTTTTCCATTGAACGGATAGTTGCATCCATAGTGGTAAGATTAAGTGAATTTCTATTATGGTGCCAGTCACCGCAAAAGATACCAGTCTCACAACCAGCGGCTTTTGCAGTTTCTATATACCAATCAATAAAGTCTTCACAATCATCGTTATGTATACGGCTATTCCCTTTTAATCCAAAGTGAATATCTGTAAAGACTGCTGCTTTCTTAAACAAATTTACTATCTCCTATTCTATAGTAATCCTATAGTAACATTATATAGTATTTTTGTACGCCTGTCAACCTCTATTTTGAAGTTTTATCAGTATAAACGCTAGTACCGGCTTCTTCGTTGCGTTTTACACTAGCTTCCCACTCACCTTGGTGCTGTCTAGTATAACTCGGATTAAGATCATTCATCTCTAAGATGTCATCTCTTATGTTTTGGTTGCGTTTTTCAATATTGATAACTCGTACAAAGCTATTAGTAACTGCGGCTGTATAATATGCAAACGGATTTTGACTTTTAGACTCATCAAACTGCAAACCAATTTGTGTTAACTGTAAAATAGCTTGTCCACGCATTTCGTCATTGTAAGTGTAACCACGTACATTGCCTCTCGTTGCGTATCTTTCACATAATTTAATCCACATCATAGCTAACTCATCATTAGCTTTACCATGTGACCTAGAATAGTGTCCGTTTTCCATACCACCTTGCCAATGACTCTTACCAACTACTATTAGCTCTCCTTCGTCATTGTACTTGTAATGCACAAAAGGAGGAAAGTTTAATTTTTCTTTAGTATCGGCAACAGTTTTTGGATTTTTCTTCCTGCCAGGCTCTTCCGGAATATGATCGAATGTCATAACTCTAAAGATAATCTCTTCTTTAGTAATACTCTTATAAGGAGTTTCACATTCAGCTTGTTTTACCTTTTCTCCAGCCATTTTCCTTCGTTCGTATTCTTCACCGCTAAGTCTTTTAGCTTTGTTACGCTTTGCTTCGGCAAGTGTTCTCATATTAATCTTATCTACGTCTAATAGGATTATATCATAGTTGCCGTGTTCAGGCGCTGTGTAGCTGTTAAACGTATTTTTAGATTTGTGTATTTGCTTCAATATATCTTTGTTATTTAAATAGTTCTTTTTTCTCATGTCTTCTCCAGGCTTATAGTATATATACTATTATAAACTACTATGTTAACTTTGTCAACTAAATACTAGTGGAGATTTGAAAATAATGGCAACTAACGGTTTTAACCAATTAACAAGCAGGCTAGCGTCCGCTGTAGGCAGTAGTAATACCGCCCAATCTATTCGTTCTTTTAATAGAAACCTCTCTGCAGACCGAAATTTTAACAGAAGTGGGTCAATTGGCAGTGGAGCACAAGCCGCAGTAAGGAATACCTTTGGTGGAAGCACTACAGGAGGCTTTGGCAGTTCTATTAGAATGCAAGGAAACGCACAGCAAGGGCTTGCGTATATGGCTGCACCCCCAGATAAAAAAGCTGCGGTGGCTATACTTTCTCAAAACATAGATACAAACTTTGATAATATGGATTGGAGAGTTTCTATTAGTGTTCCTAATGAGATTGCAGAAGGACCAATATTACAACCCTTAAAATCGGAAGATTCATTAGGAGCTACTACCGGCGCTACTTCAGGTGGTAAAATGGTATTTCCTTTTAATCCTACAATACTACTAGGGCATAGTGCAAGTTATTCTCAAATAGTTCCAACTCATACAAACTATGCTTACAATGCTTATGAAAACAGCTCAGTTGACAATATAACAATTACAGGCGAGTTTTACAATGAAAACCAAAAAGATGGATTATACTGGATTGCAGTATTACACTTTTTAAGAACAGTTACTAAGATGTTTTATGGTGATAGTGCTCCGCAAGGTAATCCGCCTCCGGTATGTCGACTAAACGGATACGGTCCGCATGTATTAAATAATATTCCAATTGTAATTTCTAACTTTACAACTGACTTACCAGCCGATGTTGATTATATTGAAGTAACACTGCCTTCAGGCGAAAAGAATATGGTTCCAGTACAATCTCAGTTTACAATAACAGTAACTCCACAATACTCAAGAAGAACAACTGCTAAGTTTAATCTTAATACGTTTGCTAAAGGTGGATTTGTTAATGGCAAGGAGGGATTTGTATAATGGCAAATTCAAAACTTAGTCCGTACGGAAATACTGAAATAACTAATTCAGGATACTTAGACATACTAACGCCTATTGCAATTCCTGTTGCAACAAATGATGTGTTATACGAAATACTTCCAGCTTATACATATAGGCCTGATTTACTAGCATTTGATCTTTACGGCAAAAAAGAACTATGGTGGATCTTTGCACAAAGAAATTTAGACGTGTTAAAGGACCCTATTTTTGATTTTGTTGCTGGCACACAAATATATTGCCCACAAGGCTCAAATCTAAAACAAGTATTAGGATTCTAAATGGCAAGCTTTATCTCTAAGCTAAAAAGCTTTGACTCAAAAGTATCAAATGCAGTAAATTCGGTAGACAATGCCCGGGCTACAGCTAGTAGTGTTACTTCTAGTCTTACATCTGGGCTTCCTGGAACTATTGCTAATGCAGCAATAAAAACAGCTACTGGAAATAGTAATGTTGCAAGCCAAATTAATTCTATAACAGGATTTGGCGGGAAAAAAGCTACAGCAGCCTTATCTAATATAAAGTTTGATGCTAGTGATTACTTAGGCGACGATATTGGAGACGGTTTTGAAGGGATTCAAGCAGGTTTAAAAAGAATTACAGATAACGCCCCAGAGCTAGCAGGCTTAGTTGATAGTAAAATAAGAATAATAGAAAGAGGTGCTGCCGAAATTATGGATGGCGCTGTTGGTAAATTTTCTAAGCTAAGAGAAGCTGCTGAAAATAATAGTATACTAAGTGCGTTCAGTGAGTTTGTTGATGACAACTATGTAGACCCTCGCATGCAAGGAATGCCAGAAATTAATAGCGGTAACGCTAAAAGCAGAATTCCAAATCCTTTACGTGATTTTAGTTCATATAATTATAAATTTACTATGGGAGTATTAAGTGCAAAAGAATTTAATAATCCTAATTTATATAGAGAAGCCGGTGGCTTTGCAAAATATGTTATAAAAAGCAGTGGCGGCTCTCTTGAAAAAAGATACCAAGTTCTTGACGAAAAAGAACGTGGAGGTCACGGTGAATATTTCATAGAAGACTTTCAGCATGATGCTCTAATTGCTCCGAACCCTGCCACGGGTGTTTCCGCAGGTATGAAAATTACTTTTAAAGTTATTGAACCGTTTTCGATGGGAAACTTCCCCCAAGCAATTGTTGGCGCAGCAATAGAATCAGGATACAAAAATTATTACTCATGTCCTTTTTGCATAAGAATTGATTTTACTGGATGGGACGAATCAGGAACTCCTTCAACTCTCAAACCTATATACCTTCCTTTAAAAATAAATCAAATGGACATGCGGGTAACAGGCAAAGGTTGCGAGTATGATGTTCAAGCAATACCATACACTGATTTAGGTCTATCAGATAATGTTAATAAGATTATGACAAACATTAATGCGCCTGGAAACTTAGTTCATGAAATTTTGCAAACAGGTAATGAATCTTTAACAGCAAGCATGAACAAAAGAATTGAAGCTTTGGAAGATTCTAATATTATTCCGGGCTACGATCGTTATATTATTTGCTTTCCAAAAGATCCAGATAGTATTCTTAAGTATCTATCAACTGGATTACGTAAACCTGAAACAACAACAAAGCTACAACAAGTAATGACCGAAAAGGGTATGACGGAAGAAGAAACAACTCAATTTAATGCAGGTGCAGATGTTACTGAAGATTTAATGTTTGGACAAGAAAATGTTACTAGTGCAACTGGATTAAAACCAGTTACAGATATGTTTGAAACCTTACTAGCATTTGCCTCTGATGTTGCACAAATGAATGAGATTGGAAAATCAACGTTAGTTCAAGATGACGCAGAAGGTGGCGACCAAAAAATGTCCAGCTTGAATGGATCATATACTGGCGCCGACGGACTTTCTGATCCTGCAAAATCTCAGTTAATTAGAAAAGATGCTGTTTCAACACAAACTGGAACTAAAGGCAGAATTAATCAATTTGAACAAGGTGCCCAAATAACAAAATCTATCGAAAAAACTTTATTAAACAGTGAGTATTGTAAAGACAATGCAACCAAAGAGAGTGATGATAAGGGTATAAAGAAATGGTTTAGAATTGACACACATTGTTATCTAGATGAAAACAAAGAAACAGAACAAAAAATTGGACGACCTCCTGCTGTTTTTGTTTATGCTGTTATTCCTTACGAAACAGATGAAGCAAAAACATTAGGTAACGGACAAGTTCCTAAGAATACTCCAGGATTAAAAGCTGCAGCAGCTAAACAATACGATTACCTATATACAGGTTCTAACGAAGATGTACTTAGATTTGATATCATGTTTAATACTGCCTTTATGAAAACTGCACTAGCTGGTTACGGTAACAACTCAGGCGCAGCTCAATCTAAGGCTGCAAACTCTACAGTCATTAGTGATGCGTTGCCCCAAGGCGCGATAGCCGCAGGCAATACAGATAAAATGAAATTAAATACAGAAGCTTCGGCAACTGTTGTTGAAGTAATAGCATCGGGTAATGCACATGCTAGTAGAAGTCTTGATATCAGACGTCAAATTGCTGAACAATTTCATGATTCAATAATGAATCAAGTAACTGATATGATTGCTGTTGAAATGGACATTTGGGGAGACCCATTTTTTCTTCCACAAGAAATAGGAAATTATGCTCCTAAGCAATCAGGTGCTTCTCCAAATACTACAGATGACGGCACAATGACCTATACTAGGGGCGAAGTGTTTGTAGTTGTTAATTTTAGAACTCCTTTTGATTACCAAGAATCAGGAGCGTTAATGGATACGCCGTTAGTAATTCCTCAATTTAGTGGATTGTACAGTGTTTGGAAAGTATCAAGCATGTTTAGACAAGGACAGTTTACACAAACAATAAGTTTAATGAGAAGGCCAGGACAATCGTCAAAGTCTACTCCTGGAAACGTAGGAATAGTACAAGTAGTAGATAAAACGATATTAAAAGAAGATCTACCAACTAATGCTAAAGTACTAGAAAGTCAAAAATCTAATAGTGTAAACCCTAATGAAGAAACACGTTCAACTAATCAAGCTGCTCTACTAATGGAACAGGTTAAAAACTCTTCAGGTTCTTTAACAAATAATTTAACTGGTTCAATAGCTAACGCAGCTAAAATAAATCAAAATATAGTTGCTAAACTATCAAACACTGGTTCGCAAGCATCTGCAGCAATAACATCTTTAAAGAATAATGTAACTGGAGATATAGCTAAATTTAGTTCAGGAACAACAGCTAATCAAATGGCAAATAAATTTGCTGGCAATAGTTTTTCAGCAAAAGACTTTGTTGATGACATTGGCGATGGATTTGAAGGAATTCAAAGTACTGATTTAATTGGCGATACATCAACGTTAGTTAATAATTCTTTGATAAAAGCAGTTCCGTCGTTTGGTGCAGCATTTACAGATCTTAAATCACCATCGGGTCAACTTGGAGCTACAGTTAACGCTCTTAATGATACATACAATGACGTACTAGGAACAGCACAACCTCCTAAAATTAAAGATAGAACAGGTGAACTTAAAACAGTTTATTCAGTAGCTTATAACGATCTTTCACCAGCAGTTAGTAAAATTGATACCGACGCAGCTAAACTTTTGAAAAACACAAGTGTAATTAATAGAGGAAGGATTATTTAATATGACTGAAATTGATGATCCAGATGGTAATGACTATTCTGTTGCTGATGCTCCTTCTATAGGTGCAGATCCAGAAGCTAATCCAAACGCATTTAAACAAGAAAAAAATACTTACCAAACTATTACAGCTTCTGGCGTAATAACAAAAGATCAAGTATTTGCTACAAATACTACTGACGAAGTAATCCCTCCTGAAGCAGTAACACAATACTCTACATATTTGCTCTTATCTAAAACAGTAAGACCAATTAGTAATTTAACTCCTGAACAATTTTCTATTAATCAAAAATATATTGAAAACGCAGTAACCGCTCGAAAGAAAGCATTATCCATTATAAGTGGTACTTCGTTTACAGAAGAAAATTTAATTATCAAAGCTAAAGAGAATCCTATTACGGATTTTGTTTATTCTGCTAACCTTGACGCTGCTAAATTAACTAATAACGATATTGATGAAATGGATGAAGACATTTGGGTTACTCCAAAAGTTGTCAGCCAAGACTTTTCGCATCTGCCGGCAGATGCAGGTGTATATGCTTACGAAGCAATAACATTATTTGATGATCGTTACGATTTTGAAACTGGTAAAAAAATACGTGTAGGCATTGCTGCAGGCATCAGCGGAGGCGCAGGTAATTCTACTACAGAGGGCAATACTGTTACAACAAACGAGCAGTCAGAAACAGGTCCTTTTTGATGCAATGGTGTGATAATTACTATTACAGGACGGATAAAACATGAGTCAAAGCGGAAGATATAAAAGAACCAATAACCAAAAAGTTACGAAAAGAGACATTGGTCCTTACGAAGCTGTAGTTGTCAACCACCTCGACACAAGGTATATGGGCGGACTAGAAGTTGAATTAATAAAGTATTCTGGTTCAGGCGGTACTCCTGAAAAGGGAGGCGAGTTAGTCCAAGTACGATACCTCAGTCCTTTTTATGGAATTACTCCAGCGGCCGGATTAACACCAAATGATGGTTATCAAAACACTCAAAAGAGTTATGGTATGTGGGCAGTGCCTCCAGACATCGGCACACGAGTACTTGTAATATTTGCAGAAGGAAATTTAAACTTAGGTTATTGGATAGGTTGTATACCTGACGATTATATGAACTTTATGGTTCCTGATGGTAAAGCTAGTACAGAGCAAACAACAGCATTAACTCCTGATAATATTAAAGGTGCAAAATTACCCGTAGGTGAGTATAATAAAGCATTTGAAGACGGCGCCGCTATTGATCCTACTTTGTTTAAGAAACCTTATAATAAAGATTTTACAGAAGTACTTGAAACGCAAGGATTATTATTTGACGAAATTAGGGGAACGACAACTACTAGTGCTAGAAGAGAAATTCCTAGTATGGTATTTGGCCTTAGTACTCCGGGTCCACAGGATAAAAGAGATGGTTCTCCTAAGGTTACAATAGGTCCGGCAGATGACAAAGTAAATGTTCCTTATAATAGACTAGGCGGATCAAGTTTTGTTATGGATGATGGCGATCCGTCATTTATTAGAAAAACTCATCCTGAAGAAGGCCCTCCAATTTATGTTAATAAAATGGCTTCTGAAATGGGCGGCAAACAAACAATACCGCAAAATGAATTATTAAGATTTAGGACTAGAACTGGTCATCAAATTGTAATGCATAATTCAGAAGACTTAATTTATATTGGAAATGCCCGTGGCACAACTTGGATAGAAATGACCAGTGATGGTAAAATTGATATCCACGCAAACGATAGTGTTAGTATTATGACTGATAATGATTTAAACATTACAGCTGAACGTGATATAAACATGGAAGCCGGCAGAAATATTAATATGAAAGCTACTGCACGTTATAGTAAGGGTGCAGAACAAGATGCTAAAGGATTAGAAAGCGGCAGAGTACAAATAGAAGCACAGCATAATCATAACTTGCTTGTTGGTAACGATTCTAAAATTACAGTAGCGGGTACAATGCATACAGGAGTTGCTGAAAACCACTTTATCTCAACAGGCAAATATCTACATATTAATAGCGGCCAAGACAATAGATTAACAGCTGGTGCATATACACATATTAGTAGTGGTAAAGAACATAGAGAAACTGCAACATATATACACGTGAACGGGCCTGTTGCAGCACAAGCTGATCAAGCCGATACTGTTGAGCCGTTAGAGACAGTACAACTACCTTATGTGTTTCCAGGAAGTTTAAATCCTGTTGCATATGATAGTATATTAACAAGAGCTCCTCAACATGAACCTTGGCCACATCACGAAAACTTAGATCCACAATCGTTTAAAAAGACAGAAACTGATAGAGAAGCACCAGGCGGCCTATCAACAGCAGAAAGAGTACTCACACCAGACTCGTTTTATAAAAACAAAGGCGGCAGAGTAGCAAGTGCATTTGTAGCAGGATCCGGAGGAAGCATTTCAAGTGGTTCTCAGTCTACAGGAGGAGGAACAGGCACTGGTCAGGGAACTCCACCAGTTGACAACTATTCTAGTAGTTTTAAATATAGTGATGAATTAGGAGCATTGAGCTCTAAATACGAATCAAGAGGAAATCCTACTGCAATTGGATTTGATAAAACAGGCGGCTGGTCCTACGGAACTTACCAGTTAGCAACAAGAGTTGGTGCATTTAAAGGATTTATGCGTTACTTAAAAGCAAAGCATACTGATGTATATGAATTATTACAAACAGCAGGAGGAAGCTCTTCGGCTGGTTCAGGTACAGACACGTTTAAGGAAACTTGGCAGTTAGCAATGTCTGAAGCAGACAAGGCTGAAACACAGCATTCCTATGCAGTAATTCAATATTTTGTTCCAGCTGCTGATAAAGTTTCTAAAAGTACAGGTATTGACGTAAGAATTAAGTCAAAAACATTACAAGATGTTTTATGGTCAACTGCTATACAGCATGGCGCAGGTGGTTGCAATAAAATATTTAAGAGAGCAATTAAATCTACCGGAAATTCGGCACCAACAGATGAAGCATTAATCGTAGCTGTATATAACGAACGAGCTAAAGACAATGGAATGGCGTACTTTCCGTCAAGCAATGCTAATGTAAGGGCAAGTTGCGTAAAGCGTTTTAATAATGAAAAATTAGATGCATTAAAGCACTTAGAATTGGAAATTAAACAAGCATCTATTCCAGATGAAACTAACGAAGCTGGCAAAGTCACACTACCAGTTGGTCCGCAATAATAGGGTAAATACAGTATGAGCGAATTAGAAAAAAATCTTTATAAACGTGTTACTGTCCCCCAAACAACTAAGGCCCCTTCACAAGGACGAGCTTATAGAGGATTCTCTACTGTTGACGGCAAAAAAGACGGGTTTGCAAAATACGACTTTGATCTTATTAAACAAGATCTAATAAATCACTTCCACATACGTCAAGGCGAAAAGCTGAGTGACCCAACATTTGGAACAGTTATCTGGGACATGCTGTTTGAACCATTTACTACTGATGTACAAGAAGCAATAGTAGATGATGTAACAAGAATTGTAAATCACGATCCTAGAATGAGTGTAGATTCAATTACTGTTGACACGTATGAAAAGGGTATTACTGTTGAATGTGTAGTAGTATTCCTTCCTTTTAATATATCTGAACAGTTACGATTTAAATTTGATCAAGCAAATGGCTTGTTGTAAATTATATACGCACTTATCTGTAACAGATAAATATCATAGTAATAGAGGAAACAAATATGTCTTCAACAGATAGACAGACAAGATTATTAGTATCTGAAGATTGGAAGCGGATTTACCAAGGGTTCCGTAACGCCGATTTCCAGAGTTACGACTTTGATAATCTTCGTCGTACAATGATTAATTATCTACGTCAGAATTATCCTGAGGACTTTAACGATTACATCGAGTCATCAGAGTATCTAGCACTAATTGAAATGATTGCATTTCTTGGACAAAACATTAGTTTCCGAGTAGATTTAAACGCTAGAGAGAATTTTTTAGAAACTGCTGAACGCAGAGAAAGTATTTTACGTTTAGCACGTATGCTTTCTTATAACCCAAGAAGAAATCAAGCAGCAAACGGATTGTTAAAGCTTTCTACTATTAAAACATCTGAAGCTATTATTGATAGTTCAGGTGTAAACCTTGCAAGCACAGTTATTAAGTGGAATGATCAAGCTAATAGTAGCTACTTTGAACAGTTTATTAAGATTTTAAACTCTGCATTACCAGTTACAAACAATATTGGTAATCCGTTAAAGTCAGCTAGCATAGCTAATGTTATTACACAGCAATATAGGTTTAATGCAACTAATACAACTGCTGCTATCTTTCCTTTTACAAAAAGAATTGAAGGCGTAAGTCAAAGATTTGAAGCTGTTAGTACAGGAATTATGGGCGAGAGCATTATTGAAGAACCTCCAATCCCAGGAAACAGCCCTGCATTTTTGTTTAGAGATGACGGCCAAGGTGCTGGTAGCAGTAACACTGGATTCTTTATGCACTTTAGACAAGGTAAACTAGATAATTCTACCTTTAGCATATCATCTCCACAGCCTAATCAAACAGTAGCAATAGATGTTACTAATATTAACGATACTGACGTATGGTTATATAACGTTGACTCAAATGGATTTGAAACAAACTATTGGACAAAGCTTGATGCTGTTGAAGGCAACAACATTATATATAACAACTTGTTCAAAGGCGTTAAAGATGTTTTTGCAGTTAATACTCGAGTAGGCGATAGAGTAAACTTAACATTTTCCGACGGTGTATTTGGTAACTTACCATCAGGTAATTTTAAAATATATTATAGAACTAGTGCTAATGCTGCCAGTGTTATTACACCAGGTGCATTGGGTAACGTTTCTATTGAAATACCATATCAAAATAAAGCAGGAGGCTTAGAAACTCTTACATTAGGTCTTAGACTTAACTATACTGTTTCAAACGGAAGTGCATCTGAATCAGACTCAGAAATTAAAAGTAATGCACCTGCAACATATTATACACAAAATAGATTAATTACTGGCGAAGATTACAATATTGGCCCGCTAGCTATTAGCCAAGAAATTATTAAAACAAAAAGTACTAATCGAATTAGTAGTGGTGTTAGTAGATACTTTGACCTTAAAGATGTATCTGGCAAATATAGTAATACTAGTTTGTTTGCAGATGACGGCATTTTATACAAACAAATATTTTTAGAAAAAAGCCAATTCACATTTACAACACAAAGTGATATTGAAGGTATTATTAATAATACTATTGAGCCTATATTAGGCGCTCCAAATACTAGAAACTTTTATTTAGATCAGTATCCAAAGACTATTGTTTCAGACTTAAATGCTAAGTGGATTAGATCAACAACATCGACTAATCAATCTACTGGCAGATTTTTAGATAGTACAGATTCCCCATATATGACTGGTACATTTACTGCTAATAGTTTGCGTTATATTGAACCAGGTGCATTGTGCAGATTTACTGCTCCAACAGGATTTCACTTTATGAAAGACGGAACCTTAATGGCTGGCACTGCAATAAAATTAGGCTCTACAGCTTATAAATGGGCTAAAGCAGTTTCTATTGCCGGCAACGGAACATTAGTAAATACTGTAACAGGTAAAGGTCCAATTGCATTCAATGATAATATTCCAACTAACGCAATTTTAGATAGAATTATTCCTAATTTTTCTAAAGTATTAATTGACTCTATTAAAGTACAAATTATTGACCAAGCATTTGCTTACAGAGATTTTGGTTTACGTTACGATTTAGCAGACAGACAATGGAAGTTAATTACTAACGATAATCTTAATACATTATTAGATTTCTCCACAGGTAAAGCTGGCGATACAACTGGACAAAATCTTGATTCTAGTTGGTTCTTATTCTTTAAGACAGACGGCGAAACTTATACTATTACATATCGCAACTTGAAATATATAATGGAAAGTGCAGATGAAATTAGATTCTACTTTGACGGAATTGATAAAGTTTACAATCCGGCTACAGGACAAGTAGTTAGAGATAAGGTTGACATTTTAAATATTAATACTAAACCAGGACTTGCAAGTCCGTTTACAACTGATTTTTCTTGGTCGATCTCAGACGCATTTAGAGACACAGATGGATATGTAGACTCACGTAAAATTGAAGTACAATTTATCGATTTAGATGATGACGGTGTAGTAGACAATCCGGAATTATTTGATGAACTTGTTGATCCTGACACTGTTACTACAACAGAAAAAACAGTATTCCAAAAGAAGTATACTACTAGTGACGGTGTTTTAGACTTTAAGTTCTTTGATAACACAGATAACAGTATTATTATAGTTGCTAACGAAGGAGCAATATCGCCCTACAGTACAAGAACTGAAGGACAAGTATTTTATCTAGAAGACGAAGCAGTGTTTAAAACTTTAAACAAATCGTTAAACAACACTACATTAAATTCTGATTATAAAGCATTTGTAGGCAGACATGGGTTAAAAATACATTATGTACACGTTGCTGATAGCAGTTATAGAATTGATCCAAGTGCTAGTAACTTAATTGATACTTACTTGTTAACAAAAACATATGATACAAATATTAGAAAATTCATTGCAGGCGATATTCTTACACAACCGTTACCACAAAGTAATGATGAATTATATAGAAGCTATGGTTCTTCAATTGAAAAGATTAAAAGCATAAGTGATGAAATAATTTATTATCCTGCAAAATATAAAATATTATTTGGAAGTAAAGCTCCTGTGGATTTACAAGTGAAATTTAAAATTGTTAAAAATAAAGATGTTGTTACAAATGATAATGAGCTCAAATCAAGTATAATTGAAGCTATTAATAGATTCTTTGCAATTGATAACTGGGACTTTGGAGAAACTTTTTACTTCCAAGAGCTAAGTGCTTATATCATGAATGAATTAACCCCTAAACTTGCATCAGTTTTAATTGTTCCAACTCAAGGAACACAGGTGTTTGGTAGTTTGTTTGAAATAAAATCTGAACCAGATGAAATTTTTATTAGTGCAGCAACTGTTTCTGACGTTGAAACTATAACAGAAATTACTGCTAAAGAAATACAAGCTAGCGGCATAGTACTTACTGGATCAACTTCAACTAGTACTATAACAGGTATTACTAGCAGTGCATCATCAGCTTTAACTACATCAACTACTGGAGGAGGTTTAACATCAACTTCCGCAACATCATCTAACACTGGATCAAGTTACTAATGGCATATAACAACAATCAAAATGAAAGTCCGCTACCAGTTCCGGGTGCTAAAGTACAAAATATAAGTGTTGACTTTTTACCTAAGTTTTTTAGAACTGAAGCTAATAGGAAATTCCTCCAAGGCACACTTGATCAGTTAATCCAACCTGGAGTAGCCGAAAAACTTAGTGGATACGTTGGTCGAGAAACTGCAAAAGCATACAAAGCTTCGGACAATTACATTGGCGATGTTAGTAGTGCAAGAGCAAATTATCAGTTAGAACCTGCAGCAGTAATTAAAGATAACTTAGACAATGTAACTTTCTATAGAGATTACAATGACTACATGAATCAATTAGGTTCCTTTGGCGCAAACACTGCTAACCATAGCAGAGTTAATAACCAAGACACATATGGATGGAACCCAAATATTGATTGGGACAAATTTGTAAACTTCCGTGAATACTATTGGTTACCAAACGGCCCAACTAGTGTTGCTGTTAGAGGACAAAGCAAAGAAGTTGTTAGTACGTACACGGTTACAACTAAAGACCAGGGCGATAATGTTTCATATCAGTTTAATGATGGACTTACAACAAACCCTACACTAAAATTATACAAAGGACAAACTTATAGATTTGAAATTGATACTCCTGGACATCCAATTGCATTTTCAATCTCAAGAACGTTTACTCCTGGCACAGCAATACTAACAGCAGGGTCTGAAGGTATTAGAGCTGACGGCCAATTTGACGGTGCGTTATACGGAAACAATTATGACCAAGGCGATTATGTAGTACTGCCTAGTAGTGGATCTGTTACTTTTGATGCAGACGATAACGTTAGTACATTATATCCAACTGGAATAACAAAGTACGGCAAAGAAGGCGAAACTATATCAGTTGTTTATGTTGATAAAGGTACAATTGAATTTACTGTTCCTACAAATGCTCCAGATAGATTATACTATATTAGTAAAAATGCAGTTGATACTAGCGGACTTATTAAAATTTATGATATTGCAGAGAATTCTGCAATTGATGTTTCCACAGAAGTATTAGGCAAAAAAACTTATACTAGTGCTAATGGTGTAAAATTATCCAACGGTATGAAAATAACCTTCCAAGGAGATGTAACGCCTGCAAAGTACGATACAAGACAATGGTATGTTGAAGGTGTTGGATCTAATATTAAATTAATAAAAGACAAAGATCTTATTATTCCAGCGGCATACTCTACATCAAAGTTAATTCCGTTTGATACTGATAAGTTTGACGACTTGCCCTTCGCTGATGCAAAAGCATATGCTGCAGATAAAGATTACATAACTGTTAATAGATCAAGCCCGGATAGAAATGCTTGGAGTAGATATAACTGTTGGTATCACAAAGACATTATAGTTGCTAGCGAAACTTATAATAACAATTCTTATGATCTAGACGAGAGTACTAGAGCCAAACGTCCTATTATTGAATATGAAGCAGGATTAAAATTAAATAACTTTGGTGTTTTTGCTAAAGAAGATGTTGACTTAGTTGATGTGTTTACTAAAGACGTGTTTAGTGTTGTTGAAGGATCAACAGGATACAACATTGATAATATAGATTTAGCTGACGGCATGCGTGTCTTGTTTACAGCAGATACAGATATTCTAGTAAGTGGGCAAATTTATGAAGTTAACTTTGTTACAATTAATAAAATTAGACAAATTAACTTGCGTCCTGTTACTGACTCGGCTCCTATTATTTTAGAAACAGTATTAGTAACTAATGGCACCAAGTACGCAGGAACTAGCTTCCATTATAATGGAACTACTTGGATACAGTCTCAGCAGAAAACAAAAACAAACGAACATCCACTGTTTGAAGTGTTTGATGCTAATCAAAATAGTTTTAGTGACACAACATATTATGGATCTACAACTTTTAAAGGAACTAAATTATTTTCCTACAAACAAAGTACAGGAACTAATGATGCTGAATTAGGATTTCCTTTAACTTATAGATCGATTAATAACTCTGGAGATATTGTTTTTAACTTTGACTTGTTAAATGACAAGTTTACATACCAAACAGATAATGACTTACTTAGTCAAACAATTGATACAGGTTATCTTAAAAAGTATAAGTCGTTAACGTCTTTTGATTATGTCAACGGATTTAGTAGCATTCCTACTAGCAGTAGACAAATGGTTATTAGACAGTATTCTGCAACTAAAATTCAACTTAATAACTTTGGTATTGATGTTTATAAAAAAGCCGGAGATATAAACGATCTAATATTGCATGTTTATGTTGACAATAAATTAAAAATAAGATTACAAGATTATGAAATTGACAGAGCAAATGGTTTTGCAACTGTTAGATTTTATAACAATTTAACTGTTGGGCAAACTGTTAGATTAAAAACTCATAGCCTATCTGAAAAAACAGATAAAGGATATTATGAGTTTCCACATAACTTAGAAAGAAATCCACTTAATGAAGATGTAACTGAATTTACATTAGGTGAAGTAATTGATCATGTAGATACTATGATTGAAGACATCCAAGGGTTTACTGGTGTTTTTCCAGGCAAAGGTTCGTTGCGTGATGCAGGCGAAACAGATCAGTTTGGAAAAAGATTTGTTAAACATAGTGGACCTATCAACTTTCCATTATATCATATTACAGACAAAAATTTTAATATTGTAAAAGCATTAAAATATTCTAAAAATGAGTATTCAAGATTTAAAAGAAAGTTTTTAGAAACTGCGGTTACACTAGGTTACGATGGTCCTGTAAAACAGCATGTAGATAAAATCTTAACTACACTTAATAAAGAAAAGATGAAGTCAGAACCGTTTTACTTCTCTGACATGTTAGGTTATGGTGATTCTAACAGGATTGAATATACAGTTTTAGATTCAAGAACTACAACATACCCTGTAACTACTCCTTTTGCTTTAACTACTCTTAGTGCAAAAAGCATTAGTGTTTACTTAAATGCAATACAATTAGTACATGAACAAGATTATACGTTTAACTCAGATGGCTATGTTGTTATTAGTGCTACTAAAGTTGAAGGCGATATAATTGAAATATACGAGTATGAAACTACTGACGGAAGTTTTGTAGCACCTACTCCAACAAAGCTAGGACTTTATCCAAAGTTTTATCCAGAGCTTACTATTGATGATAGCTATATTGGTGTAAAAACAAATGTAACAGGTCCTTACAAAGTTTACGGACGCATTGAACAAACAACAAAAGCTTACAAAGGTAAAATTGGTTGGTTCTATCCTTTGCATACTACACAAGCATCGGCAATAGCCGATGACAAAGCACGTGGCGGCACAGGAACTGTGCATGAACATGTGTTTGAAGGATTAGCACAAGTGTTCTATATGGCCGATGTTGCTAAAAATCATGCAGTTGAAGATAATAACGAAGTTGAAGAATATCCAATTGGTGTTGCTATGCTTAGAGGGCATGACGGCAGCTATATTAAAGCGTACAAAGATTTTAGAGACGAATTAGTATTAGAGTTTGAAAGAAGAATTTTTAATAATATTAAAGTTTCGTACTCAACAGACTTATTAGATATACAAGAGTTTATTGCTGGCGAATATAGAACTACTGAGTTTAGTAAAACAGAAGTAGACAATAGCTTAGTTGGCGATTTTACTCAATGGCTTAGACTAGTTACCGGCGCAGAATATACTGAACATAACTTTTATGATCCTAATAATAGTTTTACGTTTAATTATTCTAGTGCAACAAGCCCATTAGGAAATAACGTTCCGGGATTCTGGCGCGGCGCCTACATCCATGCATATGGCACTGATAGGCCAAACTCCAATCCATGGGAGATGCTAGGGTTTACAATGAAGCCTACTTGGTGGGATACAACTTACGGTCCTGCTCCATACTCTGGAGATAACTTAGTACTGTGGAAAGATTTAGAAGAAGGTAGAATTAAGGTACCTGGAGTAGCAGAAGTAGTTAACTCAAAATATGCAAGACCAGGACTAACTAAACATATTCCAGTTGACAGTCAAGGTAGACTAAAGTCTCCTAGAGATAGTAGTTTTACTAGAAACTTCTTAAGAAATGAAGCAACGTCAGGTTGGAAGTTTGGAGATCACAGCCCAGTTGAAACTGCTTGGAGAAGAAGTTCAGAATATCCATTTGCAGTATTATTAGCATACCTATTAAATAAACCTGCTAAAGTAATGGGCTTAGGATTTGATGTATCTAGAATTAAAAAGAATTTGGTTAAGCAATGGGTGCAAACTGACACTAATAAGCCTATTCAATTATCTACTGCAAAAATACCTAATACATATAAAGATGAAACTAGAGTATTAACTTGTGGACTTGTAAATTACATTTATAACTTAATATCTAGTGATGTATTGAGTGTTTATACAGACTATAAAAATAACCTTGTAAACTTAACAAATCAATTAGGATTTAAAGTTGGAGGATTTACTGATACTAGTAAATTTAATTTAATTCTTGATAGCAGATCTCCTTCTAAACAAACAGAGCGAGATGGTATATTTGTTCCACAAGAAAGTTTTAAGGTTTTTAATAATACTAGTAGCCCGTTAGAAATGGTAACCTACAGCGGAATTTCAATTGAAAAATCAGGCTCAGGATATCTTCTTAGAGGTTATAGTAATACTGAACCATATTTTGAGTATTATAAGCCAAAGACCGGATCTTCAAAAATAACAGTTACAATTGGCGGCATCTCAGAATCACAACAAGAATGGTCACCGAGAACACTTTATGAACGAGGAACGGTTGTTAAGTTCAAGAATGAATTTTTTAGAACAGCTAAACAGTTTACTAGTGGAGAGACATTTGATGCCGACGAAGGATTTGCTGTTTTAGAGGAGCTTCCAATTACAGGCGGCAGAACGGCTGTATTCTATAAGGACTTTGAAACTACTGACACTCCATCTAGATTACAATACGGAACAAGACTTGCTACTACACAAGAAGTAGTAGATTTTATGCTAGGATACAATGCTAGACAAAAAGTATTAGGATTTTCTTTTAACGAAGTAGATGCTTTTAACGAAGTAGTTGAAAATTGGGAAAATAGTGCTAGAGAGTTTATGTTCTTTACCACTCAAGGTTGGGCTGCAGGAACTGTAATTACGTTAAGCCCAGGCGCACAAAAAATACAATTTGATAGAGACTTTGTAGTTGTAGACAATCTATATGATAAGTTCTACGATTATAGCATATTACAAGCAGACGGCCAACCTTTATCAGCAGACTTTAACGGTCTTGTTAGGGATGGAAATAGTTTTGGACTCGAAACTTCAAATACTGATGACGGACTATATCATATAAGTTTGCCTATTGTGCAAAAAGAACATGTTATTATTTTAGATAATAAAACAGCGTTCAGTGATATAATTTATGAACCAAAATCAGGATATAGACAAGACCGAATTAAAGTTAGCGGTTACAGAACTGACGATTGGAATGGCGGCCTAAATCTTCCAGGCTTCTTATATGACGAAGCTATTATTACAGAATGGACGCAATGGAAAGATTATAAAATTGGTGAGCTAGTAAAATACAAACAATTTTACTATTCAGCTAACAGCAATTTATCAGGTGCAAAAAACTTTAATGCTACGTTGTGGTTACAACTTAGTAAAAAGCCAGTGTCAGAACTAACAGCTAACTTAGATTACAAAGCAAATCAGTTTGCTGACTTTTATGACTTAGACTCAGCTGGCTTTGACGATGAACAACAACGTATGGCCCAGCATTTAATTGGCTACCAAAAAAGACAATATCTTGCAAACATTATTAATGATGATGTAAGCCAATTTAAATTTTATAGAGGATTCATTGCAGATAAAGGCACTATGAACGCCTTAACTAACTTGTTTGAATCTCTTGGTGACGGAACAACTTCAGCATTAGATTTTTATGAAGAATGGGCAATCCAAACAGGCAGATACGGAGCAACTGAAAATACTAAACAGGTAGAATTTAATCTTAAAGAAGATTCAATGACAGAATCTCCGCAAGCATTTGAGTTAATTGATACGTTGCCTGCAACAAACTACGATAGGGTATATAGAATACTACCTAATGAAGTATTTGATAAGCCTGAGTTGTATGATCATAGCCCATTTCCAACTAAGTCAATAACAACAGAAAACGAATATATTAAAACAGGTGGTTATGTTTCTGTAGAGGATGTTGCATTTACAGCAGGATCAATAGCAGAACTATCACTGGGTGATATAAATGCTACTAGCTTAGGCGATTATATATGGGTAGTTGAAACCGGCAAAGATTCTTGGGAAGTCTATCAAGTTATTTCAGCAGCAGTACATGTAGTTGGAGCAACTCTTAGAACAGATAAACTTGCAAGTGACGGAATGCGTCTTGTAGATTTAGAATTAGATACTTGGGCAGATGTTCCAGGAGACGGAATTAGTCCATTAATTACTACAAGTGACATTGTTGGTATCCGTGGAGCACAAGAATATAATCTTAACGGAATGTATGCAGTTGACACAGACGGTATTAATTTAACTACAGTAACAGTTAAGGCTGATGTTAATGCAGATATTATAGACTTTGTAGACGAGTCATTCCAAGTAGTAAAGTTTAGAGAAGTTCGTGTTCCAAATATTGACGTTTTAAACTCACAGCGAAGCAAGCTATATAGCAAACAGAAAATTTGGGTTGATGACTACGAGGGTGACTGGAAAGTTTTTGAAAATAATCCAGTGTATACAGCAAACCAAACACTTTTTAATCCTTCTGACTTTGATAGTACTTCACAACAGTTTAGTAAAAGTGTTGCAATAACAGAAACTAACAATGATGTATTTGTATCAGCACCTGGAGATGTATTAGGTAAAGTAAGCCATTATAAACGTACTGATGAAAAAAATAATTTAGTACTAGATGATATATTAACATTAGATAGTGACGATGATTTACTTAATGCATCATCGTCAGGAAGATTCGGCGAGAATATTTCAGTTAGTCCTGATGGCGAATACTTAGTAGTTGGTATTCCAGAAGCATCTGGAGTAAAAACAAAATTTAAAGATACGTTTAATGCTACGTCTACATATATAAAAGGTGACGTTGTAAAATATAGAGAAAGTTTGTGGAAAACAAATAGAACAGTACTTCCGGAAATTGCATCACAAGCATTTACAACGTTTGATACCTATGTTAATATTGCTGCTTCTGCAGATGCAGATTCAACAACACTACAATTGTTAGTTGCAGGTGACCCGGGGCTGTCTGGAAATACAGTAGATCACATATTGGTAAGAGCACCAAAAGATATGTACTTAGGTACAGCAGTTGGCGACACAGTTAATCTTTACTGGAACCAACGTAGTTATACATATCCTACTTTAACAAACTATTTGCCTTTTGACGGAGACATACCATCCATTACTGGAAACGTTATTACAGGTAGTCATATTATTCAAAATAAAATTGACCATGTATTGTTTATAGCAACGTTTGTTTCGTTGCCCACAGTAGGACAATCAGTTACAACTGCTACAGGTAGTGCAACTGTTGCATATATAGGTACGCAAAACGATAGTGCAGTAATTTACTTAAAAGATACAAATGGTATTTTTAGTGTTAGTGATGAGCTGTTTATTGAAGAAACAATATTTGTTGGATTTTATACAGAATCCGCAACATATAATACTAGTGATGCAGTAGATGGCTTTTGGTATATTGCTCTTCCATTCAACTACAGCAATAACGGAACATACTATGATACTGGCCGAGGATTAGTTTACGCTGATGTTAGACTAGCATCTTCTGCAAGAGCGTTGAATGCATATTCAAACATTCAGTCAGCAGTAGGCTACATTGGAACATATGTTAAAAATAAAAACAGAGCTAGTTACATTACACAATTATCTTACACCGGCGATCCAGGCGGAACTGAAGCTGCACAACTTAGTAACAAATGGATAGTACGTGGTGAAAAGGCATATACTGATACTTTATCAATAAACGATACAACTGAATTTAGAGTATACAATCTTGATAACAGAATTATTGATGTTGCAGCCGCAGGGTTTACATTTGATATTTTAAATAAGCAACAAACTGTTGTTGACTTATGGGACGGCTACATTGACTTTACGTTTGACGAGTTTGATTTTAATGGTAATGTGTTTGAGCCTGTTGTAGGCGACATAATTCAAGACGTACAAATTCCAAATGATGGCCAAGGTGGCCTTGCAATTACAACAACTACTACTAGTACTGCCGAAGTTGTGTTTTATCGTAGAAACTTTAATAGTGTACGAGTTTATGTAAAAGTGTTAAGCGGCCTTTGGAATCAATTAACTAACATTGGAAAGTATGCAATTCAGCGTAATGCTAATACTGTAGAACGTGGTGCAGCAGATGTTAATCGTGTTATGGGAAGTGTAACAGACTTTGAAAATGATGTTGCAGTAGGCACAGATACAGTTGGTAAGTTGGTAGTATTTGAACATTCGTCACAGTTTGATATTGTTACTAACCCAGAAATAGTTGATGAAGAGTATTGGTTCTTTAATGAAAATACCGAACAAGGTATTTCAAGAATGGCAAATCCTCCATATAGCTTAAACAAAGATTATACACAAGTATTCCATCTTGAAGCTGAGAAGTCAGGCACAGCAGGTCCATCAAAAGAAGGCGCTGTTGCAATTTATCGCAGATCAGATGTTGGTACGTATAAAAGACAATATGTATTAGTTTCTGAGCATAGAAAAGAAAACAGAGGCTTTGGCAAAAAAGTTAAAATTGTACAAAAAGGAAAATATTATACTCTTGCAATCTCAAGTAACGGTCTGGGAACAAGAGCTGATCCTGGAAGTATTGAGTTTTACCGACATGGTGTAAAAGCAGAAGACATTGCAAGCTTTAAAGGACCTTATCAAATACTATCATACTTGATAGGCGATATAGTATTGTACCAAGATCAATATTTTCAGTGTGTTAAAAATGCTACTTCAAATAACTTTGTATCAGATCCTGTTTTTTGGGAAAACATAAGCTGGAGAAACGGCAAAGACAGAAACTACAGAGGCGTTTGGGATAACACTTATAGATACGAAAAAGGTGCCATTGTAGAATATAATAATACACTTTATATTGCAGCAACTAACATTGCAGCAGACGCAGCCGTAGTGAGTAATAGTTGGACTATACTAAGCAGTACTGTTGATTATGTCGGGATGTTGCCTAACAGAACATCTAAAACATTCTATGCTGATGAAACAATATTTGACCCAATACAAAATATTGAGCAGTTTAGTAAAGACTTTGATTTAAGTGCTAATGGTGATGTCCTTGTTACTACTAGTACACAAGTACAAACAGATAGTACAAGAGACATTGCAGTAGTAGTGTATAGAGAAATTGGCGATAAGTTTGTATTTTCTCAAATGATTACAGAAGCTACATCAATAGACGGGTTTGCTGATAAAATAAGTATGAATCCTGAAGGAACTAAGATAGCAGTAAGTTCTCCGTTAAAAGACTCTATAAGAATTAATCAAGGTGTTGTATACATATATGTACAAGACGCTAACGGCGTATTTGGAACAGTTACTAACTCTGCACTCGGAACAACAACTCCGTCTCAAGTAATACTTCCATCACAAGATGAAGAATCAGAAAAGTTTGGATATAATTTAGATTTTGGTAAAGACAATCTTGTAATATCTAGTTTAAATGGCGATCAACTAATTCCAACTAGTTTTGATACTTACGAAAAGAATTTATCTAATTCTTATCAGCTTGATAAAGCTTCTACTAAGAAAAAAGTACCAACTACATTTGATAGAAAGTTTACTTCGTTTAAGAATGTTAAAATAGACAAAGGTGTTGTTTATATATACGAAGCTTTTGGCAATAGAATGTCATTATCAGAAACTATTTCGTATCCATTAACTCAAACTAGCTTTGGCGAATACATTTATACTAATGATAATCACATGTACATTGGTATGCCACAGCAATATGACGATGAGTATAGAGGTGGATTAGTTGACTTTAGAAAACGTAACGGAGTCTTTGCATGGTCCACAATTAGATCTAGCGTAACACCAGTTGATGTTGAAAAGATACAAGGTGCATTTTTATATAACAAAAAAGAAAACAAAATAATTACATACCTTGACTTTATTGATCCAATACAAGGTAAAATTGCAGGAATAGCAGAACAAGAAATTGCATTTAAAACTAGATATGATCCGGCGTTTTATAACACTGGATTACTAGCTGACAATAATGTTGACCCAGGAAGACATTGGGCAGAAAACTATGTTGGAAAAGTTTGGTGGAATATTGACTCTGCTAGATTTGCACATCCTTATCAGGGATCAACTAACTTCCAAAAGAATACTTGGAATACTCAACTTGAAGGGTCTGTTATTAATGTGTACGAATGGGTTGAAAGTAAATTCCTTCCAAATACTTGGGATGGATTTGCAGACACTGACGAAGGCCTAGCACAAGGTGTTAGCGGCATAAGCTTATACGGTAACGAAAAATATACTACTAGATTAGAGTATGACAATGTAAGTAAATCATTTAATACTTTATATTACTTCTGGGTAGAGAATAAACGGAATATTCCTTCTAATGCTAACAGAAAATTAAGCATACAAAATATTGCAGCATTAATTGCAAATCCTAAAGATCAAAAGTACAGGTACCTAAGCTTATTGAGCAAAAACAAGTTTCTTTTAACAAATTGTAATGATATTGTTAATAATGATGATGTTGTTTTGAATATTAAGTATACAACTGATAGTGTTGAAAAAACACGTCAGAATGTTCATAACCAGTATCAAATATTAAGTAAGGGATTATCAACTAGTGTTCCTAATGCTGATATCCAACTTAAATGGTTTGATAGCTTAATTGGCTTTGATGCAAAAGAACGTGCAGTTCCAAATTTACAGATTCCTGCAAAAAGTCGTTACGGAATTCAAAACAGACCAAGACAGGGAATGTTTGTTAACAGATTTGAAGCGTTAAAACAATTCATTGAAAGAGTTAACATAGTTGCAAAAGAAAATCTATTAGCAGACGAATACAATCTTACTGCGTTATCTGAGAAAGAACCATTGCCAACATTAATTGGTGGTGAGTACGATCACAAAGTTAGTACATATGCTGAACTAGTTTATATTAGTACAAGTAAAGTAACTCCTGCGACACTAACTCCTGTATTACAGAACGGAAAACTAGTTGGAATTACAATTGTTAACGCAGGACGAGGATATAAAGTTCTTCCTAAAATTACAATTAGCGGCACTGGCGCAGATGCAGAAATAGCATTAACTATTAATGCACTAGGTCAAATAACAGGTGCTTCAGTTGTAAATCAAGGCCTAGGCTATGATGCTAACACTTCAATTAGCGTAAGAAGGTACAGTGTACTTGTAGAAGCTGATAACTCAGTGTTTAATAAATGGGCATTGTATTCTTGGAACGAGGTAAACAGTACTTGGTTTAGAAGAAGCATACAAGATTATGACGTAACACAATTTTGGAGTTACGCTGATTGGTATGCATCTGGATATAACCAGTTTACTGAAATTGATGATATCATTAAAGGGTCATACGTATTAACAAGTCTTGAAAACAGCCTAGGTGATGTAGTTAAGATTAACTCGGTAGGCTCCGGTGGCTGGCTCCTATTAGAAAAAATAGCTGACGAAGATACTGAAGATTACACAATTAACTATAAGACTATTGGTAGACAAAACGGAACAATCCAGTTTAACGATAAGCTATACGACTATACTAAAAATACTGTAGGTTTTGATAACAGAAGTTTTGATAGTTATTTTTATGATAATACTCCTTCAAGAGAGCTTAGAATTATACTTGAAGCAATTAGAGATAATATTTTTATTGGAACTTTGGCTGTTGAATATAACGAATTGTTCTTTGCAACTTTGCGTTACGTTCTTGCAGAGCAAAAAGGCGCTGACTGGTTATTTAAAACTAGCTTTGTTAAAGCAAAACACAATCTTGGTCCATTGTTCCAAGACATAACATTTAATAATAACAACTTGGCAAACTATGAAGCATATATTAATGAAGTTAAGCCTTATAGTACAAATGTAAGAGAGTTTGTTAGTAACTATACAACAGTAGAAGGAACAAATAGCAGTGTAAGCGACTTTGATCTACCACCAGAGTATAGTACTCAATCAAAGTCTATTGTGCCAAGCAAAGCACAAGTTATTGATGGTGTAATTGTAAGCGAGCCTAATAGTGCAGCACTTTATCCAAGGAAGAATTGGAGCGACAACAACGGGTATCAAGTTACAGAATTACAAATTTCAAATGCTGGTACAGGTTATACATATACTCCTACAGTAAAGATTACTAGTGCAGAAGGCACTGGCGCTACTGCTAGAGCATATTTAGGCTACGGTAGAATTACTAAAATTGAAGTATTAACTAACGGTTCAGGTTATATTAAAACTCCGGTAGTTACTATTGAAGGCCCACAAGCTGATGGAAGCACACCAGCAACAGCTACAGCAATCTTAGGCAATGGCGTAGTTAGAAGTCCGTCTATTACAACTAAGTTTGATAGAGTTTCAGGTAAAGTATATTATGCAACATTACTACAAGAAATAACAGTTAGCGGCACAGGAACAAAAACAGTTTATGATTTAGAATGGCCAATGGATCTTTCAAGTTCAAAGGTTACTGTGTGGGTAGGTAAAGATAATACTAAGTTAGTTGAACAACTTAGAAGTGCTTATACATATACTAATGTTTCAAATACAACAGCAGGATATAAAAGACAGCAAGGCAGAATTACATTTACTACACCACCTAAATTTGATTATAAAATTAAAATTCAATACTACAGACCATTAAGCTTACTTAATGCTGAAGACAGAATTAACTTTGCATACAATCCTACTTCTAGTATGTACGGCAAAGAATTAGAACAGCTAATGACTGGTGTGGATTATGGCGGAGTTCAAATACGTAGTTTTGAATTCGACAAGCCAGCAGGATGGGACAGCAATGGATGGTATTCAGATAGCTGGGACACGTTTGACAATACTTACGAAGATGAACTTTTTTATGCTGACGGATCAACAAATGCAGTAGCACTAACTAAACCGCTAGCTGATGGCATCATGTATAACTTTTATAAAAATGGTGTTCGAATAGACGATGCCAATTATGATGCAAGTACAGTAAATGCAAACCCTAGTGCAATTACTAATTCTATAATTGGTGACGGTGTAACACAAGCACTTGATTTAGAAGAAATGGGAATAAGTTTGGTATCCGGCGATATACTAATTGTTAGAAAAACAACTAGTGATGGTAGTACATTACCAGATGCTGACAGCTATGATACAGCACTTACCGGCGGCGACTTAGCATACACTACTGCTAAAGGTATTAACGCTGAAGATATTATTATAGACGGCGATGGATTTATTACGCCTACTACAAGCGGCGGTCCTGAAGAATTAGTTCCAGGGCAAGTCCTTGACACATTAGATATTAAAGTATTTACGAGAGATAGTGCAGGACAAGGAATAATTCATAGTCAAAGCTATATTATGGGAAGTGATACAACTTATTCATTAGGTGCTATTCCACGTACTGCTGAAGCAGTACTAGTAAAAGTAGGTAATGTTATTTTAGCTGATAGTTTATATACAATTGATTGGCAGAATAATAATGTTGTCCTTAACTCTGCAACAGCAGGCGCCGAATTAAATATTATTGCAATGTCGCAAGGTACACAAAAAGTACTAGACTTTGGAGTAGGCGATACTACATCTGGACAGGCAGATTATATAACAACAGTTGATTGGGAAGAAGGTACTTCTTGCTTTGTTAGCATAGACGGCATCAGCTATAATGTGTCAGTATTTAATAGTGCCGACGATAGTGTACCCGGTCCAGCTAAAGTTGGTATTAGGCTTAATACTCCTCCAACTGTGAGCGGTCAAAAAATCCACTACACTGTGTTTAGTGATTCTTTAAAAATTAACTACAGCCAAGTTAGTAAAGATACTTTTACAACAGACGGAACTACTAGAAGTTATCAGTTAGCTACAACACCGTTTTATGCATTACCAAATGAGCATAACATTATTGTTAAGGTTGCTAATAAAATTCTAAACCCTGGATACAATATTAAATATACTATAGATGAATTTGAAAGGAGAGAATACAAAATCGAAACCTTCCAAGAAGCAGTTGGATCAAACTCAGCTGCTGATATTAGTGTATTTGTAGATGGCATAGAAAGGTTTACTCCAGACGAATGGAGATTTGATATTGCTAATAGTTCAATTATTTTAGCAGACAACGTAGGAGAAGAAGGTTCAATAGTTGCAATTTACGCAATAACAGATGGTGAATACCGAATTACTGGAAACGTAGTTACACTTGATACTACTCCGGCAGCAGATCAAACTGTAGAAGTATTCCAATTTTCAAATCATGATCTATTAGGTATAGAAAGAATTAATTATGATGTTGTTGCAAGAACTGTGTTAACATCCACAGACGTACAAACAGTAACATACAATAGGTTAACGGTTGGTGAAGTGCCATTAAGGCAGAAAGCAGTTGATGCACAATATGTTTGGGTAAGTGTTAATGGAGAATTATTAACACCAAGTGTAGATTATTATATTACAGATGACCAAATGAATGTAAGGTTAACAAAAACACCAGCAGCTAATGATGTTATAGATATTATTCACTTTACTGCACCTGTAAGTACTTCAAAATTTGCTTACAGACAATTTAAAGATATGTTGAATAGAACACACTTTAAGCGTTTAGATAAAGAAGCTACTAAGTTACGCGAACCTTTAAATAGTACTGATTTGCGTGTTGAAGTAGTTGATGGAAGCACATTGTCAGAACCAAGCAAAGGTCAAAACTTACCAGGCATTATATTCATTGACGGCGAACGTATTGAGTATTTTGTTAAAGTTGAAAATACATTAAAACAACTACGTAGGGGCACACTAGGTACTGGAGTTAAGGAAACTTATCCAGTAGGACAACGTGTATATGATCAGAACATAAGTAAGACTATACCATATAAAGACGTTACACAGTCTCAAAGCTTTGTTGGAACCGGAACACAAACAATCTTTACATTAGGATTTGATGTTGGAACTTATAATGAAATTGAAGTGTTTTCCGCTGGTAAAAGACTTAGAAAAACAACTTTAGAATCTTTTGATCCTGTAATTGCACTAGATAGCCCAGATGGTGACATAACATTACCAAAAGAATTTGAATTTAATAGTGATGATAATACAATAATATTAAGTAACGTTCCAGCACTTAATACCAAGGTTACAGTTATTAAAAAGACTGGTCAAACTTGGACAAATACAGGTGAAATGCTGGGAGACGCTGAAAATTCAATTGCACGATTCTTACGAGCAGGCACATCGGCGCTACCAGAATAAATACAGTATAGGAAATACAATGAGTGATAATATGCAAGATAAAAACGGAGTACTAGTACAAGGACATATTAAAATCTTTGACCCTGAGTCAAAGGCAGTATATGTTGAAAAACGCAATGCAATCCATTATGAAAATATGAGTATTGCGTTGGCAGAAAGTCTGAGTAATGCAGGTGCAGGATTTGTTTACGAAATGAGTTTCGGAAATGGCGGCACAAGTGTTGATCCGACAGGCATTATTACGTATCTTACTCCTAACAGTACAGGCACAAATGCTAGTTTGTATAATCAAACTTATACAAAAGTAGTTGACGAAAAAAGTGTTAATAACACAGACACTGCTAGAAATAAAACAGAAACAAGACACGTAAGTGGAACTAACTATACTGATATTTTAGTTAGTTGTTTACTAGACTATGGTGAACCAAGCGGCCAACAGGCATTTGATAACGCAACTGATCCTGATAATGCATTTGTATTTGATGAATTAGGTTTAAGAAGTTACAGCCCAGCCGGCGCAGGCAGATTAATTACACATGTTATTTTCCATCCTGTGCAAAAGTCACTTAACAGATTAATACAAATTGACTACACTGTACGTGTACAAAGTTTGGCAGGGTAAGGAATAGATTATGGCATATGCAATTAGTTACACTGACTCTGTAAACAAAGGAACCATTACAGTTGAAGACAACACTCTTAATGCGGAGACTACTTTAAGTTTACCTGGTAGATTTACAACAGCATATGGTCAAGCAATTAGTGAGAACTTTTTGCACTTGTTGGAAAACTTTGCTAACAGTAATGCACCACTACGTCCAGTAGAAGGACAACTTTGGTACGATACGTCGACAGGAGTTGATCAACTTAAAATTTATGACGGCGCAATTTGGCAATCAGCTGCAGGACTTAAAAAAGCAAGTTCTGAACCAGCTGTTGTTAACAGTAGTGCAGGCGACTTGTGGGTTAATACAGGTAGTCAGCAGTTATATTTGTTTACAGGTAGTACTTGGGTATTAGTTGGTCCTGAATTTACAGATGGATTGTTAACAGGTACAAAATCAGAATCTGTTGTAGGAACTGATAACTTAACATACACTATTCTTTCTGTTAAAATGCAAGACAAACCAGCTTTCATTATTAGTGATAGAGCATTTGTTCCAAAGTCTGCTATTGCAGGTTTTACAACTGGCATACAAGCAGGAATGAACATTAGTGATACTGCATTATTTGGAACCGAAGCTTTAAAGTATTTTGGTACAGCAGAAAAAGCTGATGCACTTGTGGTTGGCTCAACAACTGTGCCAGCAGCTAACTTTGTTAGAACAGATCAAACTTCGACATCAAACTTTGATTTAAAAATTAAAAATAATAACGGTATAGTAATTGGTACAGGCGGACAACTTAGTATGGGGGTAGACGGCGAGCAAGCCGTTATACAACATAACACTAGTGGTTCCAATATTGACTTTAGATTACGTAGCGGAACATCAACACCTACAGTAATGCGTATTGATTCAAGTGGTAAAGTAGGCATTAATAATAGTGCCCCTGAACAAGATCTTGATGTATCAGGTAATGTTAAAGTTTCACCTAAGTTAGGAGTTGCTGCATCAGGTTATGTTTCAATTACTAGTACTATTAACAGTTCTAGTATTAGTACAGGATCACTTATTACAACAGGCGGCATGGGCATTGCACTTAATGCATACATAGGCGGTAATGTTGATGTAGGCGGTATTTTACAAACTGGAAATATTGCACCAGATTCAGCATCAATTAGAAACATTGGTACGTTAATAAACAAGTACGACAGTGTATATGCTAATACTTTTTACGGCAACATTCAAGGTAACGTAAGTGGAACAGTTAGTGGTAGAGCAGGCTCGGCAGATAAGCTAGCAAGTGCTACAACATTTGCAGTTTCTGGAGATGTAGAAGCTGCAAGCTTTGAATTTGACGGACAAACAGGCGGAAGCACTAAGACATTTAATATGTCGATTGCTGATACGTTTATTTCCAATAAAGATGTTACGTATTCCGCAGAGAATTCCGACGAAGTACTATTAAATAGGCCTACTGGAACAACAGGCGTATTTAGAATTACAAAAAGTAACCTTATAAAAGATATTCCACTCAACCCAGTAGGAGTGTTTATGCCATATGGCGGCACAGCAACTCCGTCAGGTTGGTTATTTTGTGATGGATCAGAAGTAAGAAAGTCAGATTATAACGAATTATGGTTAGCTATTGGGTTTAACTTTAAAGATGCTAGTTTAATTAGTGATGCAGGAGTTAACTTTTTTGCACTACCTGATATGCGAGGAAGATTTGCACTAGGCATGGACAATATGGGCGGTGCAAGTGCCAACAGAGTAACAGATGCAAATGCAGATAGTATTGGCGGTAGCGGAGGTACTCAAAGTACTTCAATTACAATAGGAAATTTGCCAGAACACGAACATGATATGGAAGGCGACAGTGGAACACAGTACTATGCAACAAGAGTTGGAACAGGTACTCCTGTAGACACAGGAGCAATTCAACTTTCAATAGAGTCTGGATCACAAGGAACACACGGTTTAGCTTCAAGTGGTGGTATTAAGACATCAACTACTTTAGGAACTGCAATGGATATCCTAAATCCATACCTAGCTGTTAACTATATTATATACACTGGAGTTACATCATGAGCTATCAATTAAACAAAACAGACGGTACATTACTAGTATCGTTAATTGACGGACAGATTGACACAGCTAGTACAAACCTTACATTAGTTGGTAAAAACTATACAGGCTACGGCGAAGCGTTTAATGAAAATTTTATTAAATTGTTGGAAAACTTCTCTAGCACAGCAGCACCAAGTAATCCGTTATCAGGGCAACTTTGGTGGGATACTAGTGCAGCTAGATTAAAAGTATTTGACGGATTAATATGGAAAGCAAGTGGCGGACCGTTTGTCCAAAACACACTGCCTACAATGGTAGCAGGCGATTTATGGATTGATAACCTAAACAATCAACTTTATGCATTTGACGGAACTGATACAGTACTAATTGGTCCACAATACACTGTAACCCAAAAGAAAACAGGATTTGAAACTGGTAGTATACTTGATAATCAAAGCAGATCACGTACAATAGCATATTTGTATGTTGGCGGAACATTGTCAGCAGTATTAAGTGCAATAGAATTTACGCCTACTTACTCACAAAGAATTACAGGGTTAGTTACTGCAACAAATACAACTGGAATTATTTACGAAGGCATTAATATTATTAATGCAACTACTTTTAAATGGCTCGGAGTAGCAAGCAGTTCACTAGCACTTACAGATGCGGCAGGAGTTAATAGAACAGCTGAACAGTTTTTAGCATCAAACGCAAATGATGTAACAACTGGTTCATTAACTATTCAAAACTCCGGTGGTTTGACAATTGGTCTATCACAAAACAACGTACAAAAAGTGATCGGTGAGAGATTTTATATAGAAAATCAGTTACTAGACCATGACATGAGTTTGCGTGTGCGTAGTAATCAGTTTAACTCACTAATTGTTGACGCTGTTTACGTAGATGCAAGTACAGCCAAAGTTGGTATTTTTACCACTAACAGATTGCCAGCATACACACTAGATGTTGAGGGCGATATCAGAGCTACAGGAAATTTAATTGTAGAAGGAACTTCTACAACAATTGATACTGTGACATTAAGGGTTGAAGACAAGAATATTGAACTAGGCTACCAGTCAGATAGTACTGGCGGAGACGATGCTGGAGCAGAAGGCGGCGGTGTTACACTGTTGTCAACTGATACTGACAAAACTATTCAATGGCTAGGAGCAACAGATGCTTGGACATTCAATAAAAATATTGATTTATCAGATACGACTACATCAATTAAGATTGGAGGACAAGTTAAACTAACAAATACTAGTTTGTCAAATATTTTATACGCAGATGAACTAACTAGACTCGGAACACTTACAGCACTACAAGTTGATTCAATTGGAATTGACGGTAATACTATCAGTAATTCTGTTTCTAATATTAATATTACAGCTACTGGCGGAATGGTTGTTTCACCAGGCGGCAATATAGCAATTACTGGTAATCATAAAATTACTGGAGTTAAAGATCCTACCGACGTACAAGACGTTGCAACAAAGATCTATGCAGATACTGAAATAGCAAATGAAACTATAGTAATGGGATTTGATATTACGGGATTAGGAACAGGCTCAGCACTACAAGCAGCAGTCTCAGGATATTTAAATGATTTATATCCGGCAGCAGCAATTAATAATAATAAGCAAGCTAAACTACACTGCACATCATATGCCAATGCAACAGCAAGTGGTATTGATGTAAACTCTGCTAAAACTATTTCGTACATAGCAGTTGACTCAAACGGAACACAGAACGAATCAGTAGTACAAGACATTGTTTTTGCTGGTGCTAGTGGTAACGTTTCATTAACTGCAACACGTAGTTTGATGAGGTTCCAGTCAAATGGAACAGCATGGGAGTGGCAGGCAACGACTGCTTATTAAACATATGATCAAAACGATAAATAACATAAGTACTTAGGGGTTACACCAATGGCATATCAAATAGATAGATACAATAATACGCTTTTAACCAACGTAGAAGACGGGACAGTCGATCAAACTACCGATTTAAAGTTCATCGGTAAGAACTACGCAGGTTATGGCGAAATACAAAATGAAAACTTTCTGTTTTTGTTAGAAAACTTTAGCGGAGCAACAGCACCAGCTAGGCCACTAAGCGGTCAGCTTTGGTATGATACAGCTTCAGCTAAATTAAAGTTTTATGACGGAACAAAGTGGCGAACAAATGGAGGATCAGAGGCTTCTGCAACTGAACCAACAGGGTTATCGATAGGTGATTTTTGGTGGGATACTACTAACAATCAATTGTACGTTTACAACGGCACACTATTCATATTAATTGGACCACAAAACGCAGGCGATGGCGTAACCCAAATGCAAAGCTTGCAACTTCTTGATACTAATGGTACAAATAGAAATGTTATAGCAGGTACACTTAATAGTGAAGTTGTAATGATGGTTAGTGCAGTTGAATTTGATATTGCAGTAAGTAACGCAGTTACAGGATTTGATAGACTTAAGAAGGGTATTACACTAGTTAATACTAAATTAGCATCCAATGGTATAACTACTCCAGCAGGACATTACTTTTGGGGTACTTCTTCAGACTCATTACGCTTAGGTGGCGTACTAGCATCAAACTTTATTCAACAATCCGGAAGCGATAACACAGTTTTTACAACTACTGTTGAATTTCCAGACAGCGGAATACAAATTGGTAACTCACAGGATTTACAGCTATTAATTGAGAACGGCACTGACGGTGTTATTCAAAATATTACAGGCAACAACAGTAAAATTAAGGTAAAGTCAACAAACGGTTCTGGAACAACAACACATTCGGTTACGTTTGATTCTTCAGGTATTCTACCAGCAGTAGACAACACGTTTGCACTAGGTAGCGGCTCCCTTAAATTTTCTAATGTATATGCATCAGCATTTACAGGTGAAGCTTCACAAGCAACTGCACTAAGAGTCGGTACAGACTTTAGAACAGCAAGTGCTAGTGCTTCAAATAATACTGTTGCAGTAAGAGACGCAACAGGCAACATTGCTGCAAACTTATTCGAAGGTACTGCAACACAAGCACGTTATGCGGATTTAGCAGAAAAATATACAACGGATCAAGAATATCCAGTAGGAACTGCAATGGCAGTTGGTGGTACTTCGGAAACTAGAGCAGCTAAAGTAGGAGACGAGTGTATTGGCGTTATATCAGATAAACCAGCATACTTAATGAACTCAGAACTTGACGGTCAAGCAATTGGTTTAAAAGGACGTTTACCTGTAAGAGTAACAGGTCGAGTGTCTAAAGGACAATCACTGTATGCTTGGGCAGACGGTATATGTACAACTATTGCAACAAATTCTTTGGTCGGAATAGCACTTGAAACTAGTAATGAAGAAGGCGAAAAATTAATAGAATGCGTACTAAAAGTGTAAGGATCAAACATGGCAGATATTACCGCAGCTCGATTAAATAATTTACAATCGAGAGTAGCACTTATACTAGGGACTGGAAGCGGCGACAGCGGCTATGGTCAGACGCTTGCATCATCGCAAGTAGCATCAGATTCAATAGTTTCGTCTAGTCACCTTAACAACATCTATACAGATATGGTTAAGTCTAGGATACACCAAGTTGGTGTATCTGAAACGGGTATTCGACAAGTTATTGCTAACTTAAATACTATTGCAGAAGATACTAGTGGAACTATAACAGATGCAGGTGTATCTGGAACTGACGTTGACGGCACCAAAAAAGGTGTTGCTGACTTTGAAACATTAATGACTGCAATTGAAACAGACAAACTGTTAATGCATGCAAGTCAAGCAGCTTTAGAACCTAAGCTAACAAGCACAAGAACAGCTACTTGGAACGGTCTTATCTATCATATCTTTACGGCAACGTTTGCTGATGCTGATGCTAGACGACACTTTTTTAACTCAGGTGGTGAAATTAGATTAAGTGCAAATAATACTAACCCTAGTACTCCTAAGGGACTAGACTGGGCAGCATTGTGTAGCGAAATAGGTATAGTTAGATTTACAAGAAGTCAAACCTTTGCAGGTCTTAGCGGACAAGGCTATTATATTGGTGATGACTATATGAGCTCATCTTACCAAACAGTTTATGCTAAAGTTGGTGCTGGATCATACAGTGGAATTTATGCAGGAAACTTATACACAATTAAAGCTAGAGAAACAAGTTCAAACGTAATTGAATTTAGAATTGAATTTAATGATGTAGTTGTTGATAACAATGTTGATAACAACGTTGACGGCGCATTAACTAGTACTATACAACAATATAGAGCAGTTGGTGCAAGTAGTATTACCGTAACAAGTCCTAGCTACTTTACATCTACAGCACTATCAGGATTTAGTGTTCCAGTTAATGTTAACACACCAACATACGTATTAGGCACTAGTGCTGCAACTGTTGTTGAAGGTAATCAAGTAACAATTACGTTAACAACAACCAATGTAGCAAATAACGCATTTGTTCCTTATACTATTACAGGTGTAACTTCTGCAGATATTTCTAATGCTAGCCTAACTGGTTCGTTAGTAGTGATGGGAAATTCAGCTAGCTTAACATATACAATATCAAGTGACTTAGCAACAGAAGGTACAGAAGTATTAACGTTCGCTCTAAATAACGGATTATCAACAGTTAGTGTTACAATAACTGATACAAGCGTATCATCAATACAATACAACTATTCACCGCATTGGTATAATGAGTACAAGGATAATTATCTTTTAAATATTCCATCAGCAACTGCAGCCACACTAGGCGAAGCAATTGCAACCGCATTTTATAATGGAACAGGCACTTTTTTAAATACTGCTGGTGAAACTAGATATGCATTGAATAGACGACCTGACGTATCTGGACTAGCTTATTGGACTAGAGAATATTATAATAACTATTATTCAGTATCAGGTGATTCACCGCAGTTATCAATACCGTTTTATAAGACATTCTTTACTGCGATGGACATTGCAACAAATCCTATTCCGTTTAATGTTGACGGAGTAGCATTATCAGGAGTAGCTAACTCCGACTCAGCAAGATCATTACTAGCTACTAAAGCAAGAATTGTCGGTGATGGGTTTGGCGACTTTGGCGATCGAGGAACACTAAGTGGTGTTGCTCCAACACCAGCTCCACCAACTGCTGACTTTGCTTATACAGTAACTCCAAACTTTGGTAGTGCTGGAGCTATGAACTTTAACTCATCCACTGCAAGTGGCGCATTATCATATAGCTGGACAGTAACTTGTACAGCAGGTTCAGGTAGTGTAACAATTAGAGAACTTACTAGACCAAGTAATATAGCGGTTGCAGTAGGTAGCGGTGCAGGTGACATTAGTTATAGCTTAAACTATCCAAGTGTTACTACATCTCCAACAGCATCTAAAACATACTTCCTTGGTACAAACCAAGCTAGAAGCATTCAATTGTATATCCATCCTACATCAACTGGTACATTTACAGGCTCCTTTACATTCTTTGAAGCTTCGGGTGTTGGAAGTACAGTAACTAAAGGATGGGGCGGCACATTTACTTCTTAATCAGTTTATACAAATTTATCGTTCGATAAATAGTACTAGAGAGGTTTATTAATGCCAACAAAAGTACAAGCAGCACGTTTCAATAATTTAAAAGCAAGAGTAGATAATCTACTCAAGCCTGCTCTTGAAACAAATCGTGCCACTATGGCTTATCGATACGGTTATGGTATTGCAATTGATTCAAGTGCAACAGTTTCTGCAGGCAGTCCTAACACAGTTGATGCTTCAGATTACAAAACCCTATACATTAATATTTTAAGAATTCGATATCATCAAGTAGGCACAGCAGCGTATACTCCAATTGCCTTCCAAGTCGGCGACTATGCTACTAACACAACAAATACAGACAAAGTTGAAGAAGCTTATCTAGCAGGGCTTGAGGCACTAGCTACTGATATGGAAACTGATGCTTTAGTATGTCATCCAAGTCAAGCTGCGTTAGAAATATGTGATATATCAGATACACCGAGTACTTGGAACGGAACACGTAACCATATTTGGAAAGTAACCTGGCCTAACGCTCAACTACGCCGCGAATATTTTAATTCAGGTGGTCAAATTAGAATTACTCCATCGATGACTTATAGTGGAAGTGATGGTAAAACTCTTAATTGGAGAAACATGGTTAATGCAATAGGTACTATCTCGTTTGGCTTCAACGGCACTTCTGCATCAGGCGGAGTCGGACAATCGTATGGCGGCATAGGACATGACTATATGTCTGGTTCATACCAAACTGCTTATTACAATTCAGGTGGAGGAGTATACAATCCTAACAGATATACATTATATGCTATGGAACTAAGTGATTCTGTACTACAGTTCAAAGTTGAGCTTACGGATCCAGCTTACGGAAATCCAGATGAAAACGTACTAGCAATAGTAAACAATCAAGCTGCGTATTTTAGACCAAACGGTACCGCTACAATCGATGGCGTATCAACAACAACAGTAACCCAAATAACTCCCCTCGCTACTACAGTTTCCTCATTCTAAGGTTGACTTCTTCTTAATTTAGTGTTATACTAGTATAAAGTCCAGTCTTCACGCAGATCTCTGGTCTAAGCGAATATATAATATTAGAGGAGAGAGATTATGGATGAACGGTTAGAAAAGGCATTAGATTTTTCTAATTATATGCTTACACTTAACAATCAAAAGCGATTGCTAGTAGAAAAATACCAAGAGAACTTGTTGTATTTTTATAACGGGTGTCAGTTTACTGTTACAAAAGAGTTAATTAACTTTGTAAGATTACTACTTGATAATCATCAAGATGATGTTGCAGTACTAACAGATGATAATGGTATTCCTACAATTGTTGACGATGTAGAGGCATTTTATGATTCGGTTGTTGATGTATACTTTGTAGCATCTAACTCGTATCATACAGATTATATGAAATTAAAAAACCAACGAAGTGTAGAAAAGTTAGTTGACTATGCAGAAAAGTAAAGGTGCGTTTTTAATTGCAAGGAATAACTCTGAAGTTGACTACGTTAAGCAGGCTGTATTTTTAGCAAAACGCATACGAAAATATCTAGATATACCTACTACTATCTTAACTGATGGAGTAGATTATATAAAGAATGAATTTGACGAAAATATATTTGATAGGATTATTCCTTGTAATGCACCACCACAACAAAATCAAAAATTATACTTTGATGGTGGAATGCATCAGCGACAAGCTACTTTTAATAACAGAACTAGGTCACAAGTATATGATCTTTCTCCGTATGATGAAACATTATTATTAGATACTGATTATATTATATCTAATGATTTATTAAAATCATGTTTTGACTCAGCAGACGATTTTTTAATTTATAAAGATTCAACAGATGTTGCACAAGTAAGAGATGAACAAGAGTTTAAATATATAAGTGATACTAGTGTACCGTTTTACTGGGCCACTTGTGTATTTTTTAGAAAAACTAATGTTAACAATGTTTACTTTGATCTACTACAGCATATAGAAGAAGAATGGGATCATTACAGAAGAGTTTACCAAATAACTTCTTCTTTGTTTAGAAACGATTTTGCATTTAGTATTGCAATACATATTATGAACGGCTTTAGTAATGGCACGTTTGCAAAAGAAATGCCCGGCAAAATGATGTACACTACAGACAGAGATATACTTTGGCAAATGAAAGACGATCAGATGACGTTTTTAGTAGAAAAGAAAAATTACTTAGGCGAATATACTGCATTAAAAACATCAGGCCAGACAATTCATGTAATGAACAAGTACAGTTTAGGAAGAATGATTGATTTGGAGACAGCTAATGAGTAAAGGTATATTAGTATTAGCTCAACATAACGAGCTTGTTAACTATCCAGAACAAGCCGTTGCCCTAGCAATGAGTTTAAAGGTTACAAATCCTAATACAAAAATTAGTATAGTAACCAACGACACTATTCCAAAAGAATTCCAAAAGTTGTTTGATAAAATTATTCCTATTCCGTTTGGCGACAGTGCTAAAACGTCTGCATGGAAGATTGAAAACAGATGGAAACTATATCATGCAAGTCCATACGATAAGACTATTGTAATGGACACTGATATGTTAGTGTTGCAAAATATTGATACATGGTGGAAGTTTTTAGAAAATTATAAAATATTCTTTACTAGTAAAGTTTATACTTATAGAGGCGATATAGCAGATACTAGCTATTACAGAAAAACGTTTCTTGCAAATAAATTGCCTAACTTATTTTCAGGCATACATTACTTTGAAAAGTCGGACGAAGCACAAGAGTTTTATGCCTGGTTAGAATTAGTTGTAAATAACTGGCAAGCATATTATGAGATTTTTTTAGAAGGAGTAACTAGGCCTAAGCATATGAGCATGGACGTTTGTGCTTCAATTGTTGCATTAATTTTAGATTGTACTAAGGACATAACTAACCCTACTGTAGAGTTTCCTAGTTTTACTCATATGAAAAAATACTGTCAGGGATGGACTGATAGTTCAAGTAATTGGCAAGATAGAGTAGGTTGTTATATTTCAAGAGATTGTAAAATTAAGATAGGCAACTATGAACAAACAGGAGTATTACATTATACTGAAAATGATTTTTTAGAAAAATCACCTGTAATGGAAAGATATAGGAATTTAGTAAATGTCTGAATTAGATGATTTAATTAAGTTATTACAAACAGAAGTAAAGCATTCTCAGTCTAGTTATGTGTACTACAATAACGACACAGGAAGCATAATTCGCATCAGCGGCATTGAACACCCTCTCGATGAAAACGAACTTGTACTTGAAGTTCCGTATAACATAGCTAGTCCAATTCTATCAGGAGAGAAGCGTACAACAGATTTTATTGTTATGTATGACATGGCATTAAAAGAAAAAGTTTTAAAAGAAAAGAACTACCAAGATACGCATAAAGAAGCATCGCAGATGTGCTATCAGTTACCTGTAATCAAGAAAAATAGATCAGGACACATGGGCACTACAGAAATCTATGACGGTGTAGAAGTTTATATGTGGTTTAAAGATACTGAATATAAAAAAGATAATCTAGTGTGGTACAAAGGTAATGTTTACAAAATATTAAAAGAGAATAAACAAGGTAGTGTGTTTAGTAAAAAGAATACAGTGTTATTTGTTGCCGATGTACAATTAACTACATTACCAACTCAATCTATCTCAATAACTAGAGTTGTTCCAGAATTTACACAAGAGTATGTAGGAGTACATATTGATATATGGTACAGTGAATTAGAACACTTAAAAGGTCAGCACGTATGGATAGGCAACTGTGTATATATGATATTAGAAGACCAGCCAGCAGGCACTGAATTTAATCCTAAAAATGTAGAAATGATAGTATCAAACGTATTATTGTTTAAAGACGAAAATACAAGTCTTAGTTTTATTACACATATACGAGACGGTGATACGTATTTAGAAAATAATAAGATGTACAGTGCTAGTGTTAAAGAAGAAGAGTATAATAAGTCATCTAACGATATAGTATTTTATTCAGGAAAGAGTAATATAATAAAAACTCGGGAAGATGATACATTATTACGCTTTAATACTATTGACCCAAGTGATTATGCAATACTAAAAAATGATCTAAAATTAATAGATCAACAAGATTTAAGAAATGGTAGCAAAGTGTTATTAGGCAAGAAGCTTTACCAAGTACAGTTAGACGCATCGTATGATATTATAGTTACGCAAGATAAGAAGCAAAAATTGTGGACACTAGAATTAAACCCTGCAACACTAACGTATATGCAACTAACTAGATCAGATCTTAATGATGTATTGTATTTTAGTATAACAGCCAAACACGATCCAAACATACTTTATAAGTCACTAAAATTGCCAATGTCGTCATTTGAGAAAAACTTAGTTATTCCTTTTGATTATGATTCTGAAATGGACGATGTTAGTTTATACACAGCAAAATATTTTGATAGTTATGCACATGAGGTAATAGAAATATGAGTAACACATTTAAGGTAGCAGACTATGATATCATTTATCTAAGCTATGACGAGCCAAACGCAGAAAAAAACTATGCAGATTTGTGTTCAAAAGTACCTTGGGCAAAGCGTGTACACGGAGTAGAAGGTAGTGATGCTGCACACAAAGCATGTGCTAAACTTAGTGAAACAGATAGATTCATTACAGTTGATGCTGATAATATTATTAATGAAAATTTTATTAATCAAGAAATAAATTTTGATGAACATGACGATTTAAAAAATAGTGTAATTAGCTGGGCAGGTTATAATGCTGTTAATGGACTTATGTATGGTAATGGCGGACTAAAGTGTTGGCCTAAAGATTTTGTTTTAAACATGCGTACACATGAAAATGCAGATGCTAATAATGTACATGCACAAGTAGATTTTTGTTGGGATATTAATTACATTCAAATGAATAGTTGCTTTAGTACAGTTTATAATAATTATACTCCACAACAGGCTTGGAGAGCAGGTTTCCGCGAAGGTGTTAAGATGGCACTTGACAGAGGACTACGTGTTAGCAAAGAAGAGTTTGCAAAGCTACATTGGAAAAATTTACATAGGTTGTATGTTTGGTTAACTGTGGGTAGAGATGCTGAAAACGGACTTTGGGCAATATATGGTGCTCGTGAAGGCTTATACAAAACTATGGCAACTGAATGGGACTTTGTAAACGTAAGAGACTTTGAGTACTTAAATAATTACTGGAATACCCAAGTTAACATAGACCAGCCTGCACTACTTGACGCAGTTCGAATGTTAGGAACTAAATTGTTAAATGAACTTGACGTTCCAATACCTGTAGAGCCATTTAGTGCTGAACAAAGCAAATTTTTTAAAACAGTTTATCAAAACCCTGGAAGAATGCAACACGAATTTATAGACATTGAGAAATAATATGAAACAGATACCGTTATATTATCGAAACGATTTAGAAGATGACATTAAGTCTTTTAAGTACTGCCCGGGCTTTCCAAAAAAATATCTAACTTCAGAATACTTCACAGTGCAAGAAGATCCAACTGCGTTTTTTGGTTTGTTTGGAGATCCATTTGATATTATCTTTAAAGACAAAGATAATACCGACGAAAACTATTACTTTCCGTTAATTCCTTCGTTATCTCAAATAGATAGTAAAATAGATGAATTTAATATTCCAGATGATGTATACCAAGACATAATTAACAAACAATGCAAAATTTTAGTCTTTAATTCTTATGAAGGTTGGGAATGGAGCTGGTGGAAAAAATTAGTATATCCCTTACAGATAAAATATAATTTATCATTAGACGACTTTGTATTTGTATGTGCAAACAGTCACGATGCACCTGATTTGAGAACTGTATATAATAACTTTTGGGAAAGACAAACTAAGCATGAAGATTTAACTTGGTTAAATGATAGAGGAAACAAACATATAGCAGACAAAGCTGCAAGAGAAAACAAATTTATTTGTTTAAATCGCAGACCTCATGCAGGAAGATTTGCAGGCGTTACTGCATTATATCCTTACATTGATAATGGATGCTTGTCAATGGGAATGAGCGGACAAATGTATGATGGATATTTTGAAGAGCAACAAGGAATATTCGAAGTAGGTTATCCCGAGCATTATGCAAAATATAAAGAATTAAATATAAGGAATAAACTTCCAATTACAATTGATGACAAGGTTGATGCCGAACGTCAAAATCCAGTGCATGATTGGTCTATTGATAAATTTTATAATTCGTTCTTACATATTTGTCCTGAAACTTATCAATACTACAGACTAGGTAGAACATTCTTTAGTGAAAAAATATTTAAGCCTATAATGTATTTCCAACCTTTTGTAATATTAGGTGAACCAGGAGCATTAAAAGCATTGCAAGATATGGGTTACAGAACATTTAGTGATATACTAGATGAAAGTTATGATAATATCCAAAACAATGAAGAAAGAATGACAGCAGCTTTAAATTCTGCTATTGCATTTTTTGATAGACCTAATGAAGAACTACATGCTGTTATGAGTAGTATTACTAATACACTAACACATAATATTTCAATGTTGTCTTATAGAGCAAATATGATGGATTCAAATTTAAAAGAAGAATTAAGGAAACATTTAAATGGGTAAATTATTTGTGTATGGGTGTAGCTACACGTTTGGTCACGGATTACCAGATTGCATAGCTGATAATGGTCTTGATCCAGGTCCTATTCCGTCAACACAAGGCTGGCCAAACATCATTTCAAAACATACTAACCGTAAAATAGTTAACCGAGGTGAGCCAGGTGGAAGTAATAAACAAATAGCGTATCGTTTATTAAATAATTCCCCAGATATTACCCCAGATGATGCAGTTATATTACAATGGACATCTCCAAATCGTACTATAGTATTACTAAAGGATGACGACCGTTCTAATCACCCGGATGGGTTTAAATTAGGTCCTTGGATGACAAAGAAAGATCTAAAAACCAAAATGTATTATGCACATGTTCAATCTGACTTTGATGATGTAGTAATGTTAAGCTGGTACATTAACCATACTAATTTAAAATTAAAATCTTTAGGTATTACAAAAATATTAAATATAACAAAAGGTGGCAGTCAATTCAGCGACGAACACTATGGCAATATCTTAACACAGATGGTAGACAATGATGTATTACTACATCCAATAACTGAAGGAATAGCCACGCATACAGTTGACAACGCATTAGACGGGCAGCACCCTGGCCCAATAAGTAATACTAATTATGGAAACTTCTTAATTAAGCTTTATGGCGATTATCTAACTTGAAAAAAATTACTGAAATAGATCCACAAACAGCTGCACAGCAGGTAATACCTATGTTGGATGAAATCTCGCCTACAATGTGTATGGCTAAGTGGCTCTGGAGCAGTATACATTTAACTAATGGATTAACTAATAGTTGCTTCTTACCGCCACTGCACAAAATTGATGCAGAAGCTGTCAAAAAGAATCCTCGTGCATTGCATAACACACCTGAGAAAAAAGCACAACGTAAAATGATGCTTGAAGGCAAACAACCAGACGGGTGTAGTAGCTGTTGGAAAGTAGAAGCACAAGGTAAGCAACTTAGTGATAGAGCATATCGTAGTTCAGAGCCGTGGGCACAACAAGGTTGGGAAGATGTAATATCAACGGGTGCCGATGGAGACATTGACCCTACATACTTAGAAGTAAACTTTAACCATGCTTGTAACCTAGCGTGTAGCTACTGTAGTCCTCATCTAAGTAGCAAGTGGGCAGAAGACATTAACGAACACGGTCCTTATCCTACAAAGGTACCACACAACAGTATTGACTATTTTAAAAGTATTGGGCATTATCCAATTCCTAATAGAGAAGAAAATCCGTATGTAGAAGCATTTTGGAAATGGTGGCCGGATCTTTACCCCAAGCTAAAGCATTTTAGGATGACAGGCGGTGAACCGCTAATGGATAAAAATACATTTCGTGTGTTAGATTATGTATTAGATCATCCACGCACAGATCTTAATATGAGCATAACAACTAATGCAAGTGTTCCACAAAAAAATTGGAATAAGTTTGTTGATACTGTTAGCTTTATTGACGAATACAAAAAATTAGAAAGCTTTAGACTGTACGTTAGTGTTGACGGCTGGGGAGAACAAGCTGAATACATGCGTGATCCATTAGATTTTGACCTACTATGGAACAATGTAAACAACTATCTTACTAGAACCCAAGACGGCTTAGTTACGTTTATTATAACATTAAATATGTTAAGTATGCCAAGTGTTAAGCGTTTAATGCAAGGTATATTAGAATTACAGCGTATACACAATGTTAAAAAGACAAGACGCGATGATGATGGAAAGTTAACCTTTTATGGTAACCATAGAGTATTTGTAGATACTCCGGCATTAAACTTTCCAGCGTGGCAAAGTCTAAAAGTGTTACCAGAAGAATTTTGGCACTACGGGGATGACTGTTTAGAATTTATGAAAGCTAACACAGACAAACATAGAGAAAGCCGTTGGGTAGGATTTAAACCACACCAAATACAACGGTTCCAAAGAAGCTTAGATTTTATGAAACAACAACTGCCTGCACAAGAAAAGCTTGAAGCACAACAGAACTTTGTTAAGTTTTTTGAAGCATACGACAAACGTCGCGGTTTAGATTTTCATGCTACGTTTCCTGAACTAAGCCCGTACTTTAATAAATGGAAAGATAGCATATGAGATATTCACATCACCATAACTTATTAAACGAACACAATTTACTTAATCCTAATAATACAGGACTGTATAGTAACTATCCTTTAGGACCTTCTTGGTTCCCTTTAAGAGAAAAAACTAACCAACAAAAGGGTTGGGATAGTATGTTTATAGATTTAGGAAAAACGTTTTTTAAAGGAGTATCTACACCTTATGCTGTATATTGCGGCGTCGGCAAGATAGAATACTTAGAACAACCAAGTACAGTTTTAGAGGCAAAGCCAAAGAATAGAGCAAACAAAAAAGGATTAAAGATTTATTTGTTAGAGCCGTTAAGCACTTATAATATTAAGTATCCTGATGATAAAGGTACATACACTAATTACGAACTTACAGATATTGAAAACATACGATCTCGAGAATTAGATAGCATTAATATATTTGCTGAAAGAAACGAATTAGTAGATGTAAGCGTATATGCTCCTGATTATAAAATTAACGAATATTTTGGAATGACATATCCTGGACTTAAACTATACTGTTCACCAGTTGGATGGAGTTATCCGGCAACATTAGATATTAAAATTGAAATACCAGAGTCAACAGACATAACAAAAAAGTTCTGGTGCGGAAATTGGAAATATGCTCCGCATAGACATTTAATTGCAAGTTACCTTGTTGGCAAGTATACTCCTGAAGAATATAATTTAAGTTGGATATACAAATCAAATCAGTCAATATTAAAAGACAACTTATGGTTTGATTTAGAAGAATTAGAAGAATGGCATGATACTATTGTTGATGGTGCACAAAAATTAGATACAATGACTCCTATGACAATGGGAGTTGAAATCGAACGGGCATTAAAAATTAAAGAACCTGCTCCAGATTTACATATTAATACAAATCCTAAAGAGTATTATAACGAAACATTTTGTGCTATTGTAAATGAAACTAGATTTGCACAAGCAACCGGGTTGCTTACTGAAAAGATAATGAACCCTATGATTAATTGCAAACCTTTTATAATGGTAGGTCCTCCTGGAAATTTAGAGTATATGCGTAAGTGGGGATTTGAAACATTCAGTAAGTACTGGGACGAAAGTTATGATACTGAAGAATGCCATCAAAAACGATTTGCAAAAATATTAAAACTCATTGATTGGATAGGCTCAATGAGTATTGATGAGTTACGTGAGCAATACGAACTTATGTTACCAACACTGTTGTTTAACCAAGTACACATACTTGATTTGCAAGAAGAACTGCTATCTGCACCAATAACAAAAAATATACTATTTAAAAGGCTTGGATAATGATTATAAAAAATGAAAAGCCATTAAAAATTATTGGCTATGCACAAAGCACACTAACACAAGAAAGTTTGTTTTATGGTAAAAGCTTTGTAATTGAAGATACTAGTATAATGTCACCACAAGAGTTTAAACAACTACAAAACAAAGACGACTTTCAATACTTTATAGGCTTTGCACTAGACCTAAAAGAACGTGAGCAAACTATAGACTTGTTAGACGAATATGATAGTGACTGTGTAACGTATGTACATGATAGTGCTATTGTGTTTGAAGGAGCAACAATTGGCAAAGGATCATGTGTTGCTAATTTTAGTTCGCTAATGGCAGGCGCAACAGTAGGTAACCATTGCTTTATTGAAACATATTGTTTAGTAAGTCACGGTACAACGATTGGAAATAACTGTATGTTACACAGTGGCACAATGATTGCTGGTAAAACTACAGTAGGTAAAAATTGTATGTTTAACTTTAAAAGTGCCGCAATAAACAATATTGAAATATGTGATAACGTTACTATTGGTGCTTTTAGTAATGCAAATAAAAGTATAACAAAAGAAGGCATATATGTCGGCTCTCCGGCGAGGTTTTTAAGGTGAAACATTTAATAACTAGTGGATGCAGTTTTAGTGAAACTCATTCATCCCATATTAATACATGGCCTAGGCACTTGAATAGAATGCTGCCTGAATATACTCTTACTAATAGAGCTATGAGTAGTCAAGGCAACGGACTTATTAGTAGAGGTATCATATATGAGGTTAATGAAAAGTTAAAAACAAATAATGCTGAAGACTTGCTTGTTGGTGTTGTCTGGTCTGGACCTTCTCGGCATGACTATTATGTAGATAGCCCAAAACAATTTAAAGGTAAAAATCTAGATGGTTGGATAGACAATCCAACAGATGTTGTACCTGGCGTTAAACAATGGGCAATTCTAAATCATCATTGGAAACATGACTCTTCAAAAATGTGGTATAGAAATTTCTATTCACATATTGGCTCCTACATTAACACCCTTGAGCATATTCTTAGGACACAATGGTTTCTTGAAAAACATAATATAAAATACTTTATGAGTACGTATACAGCACAAGTATTACCGGGTGAGTTAAATGATGATTTGTCAACTGCTCATTTATATGGACAAATAGATTTTACAAAATTTTTACCTATCTCAGGTATACTTGAATGGTCGATGGAATCAGATTGGAAAGCAGGTGATACTCTTCCTAGCTTCCAAGATGCACATGTAGATGGACAACATCCTACAACAGAGCATCATAAGCTATTAACAGAAAAAGTAATATTACCATTTGTTGCACCGCTATGAATTTTGAAACAGTACAAGAGTTTGAAAAACAGATTGCAAAGTTCTATGGAGCTCCTTATGCAGTAGCAACAGATTGTTGTACACATGCAATTGAGCTATGTTTAAGAATTGAGCCATTAACAGCAATAGCATGTCCTACTAATACATATCCAAGTATACCAATGACTTTAGAAAAATTAGGAATACGCTGGTACTGGAATAAAGAAAAATGGCAGGAGTATTATTATCTTAGTAATACTCGTATAATTGATGCCGCCGTTTATTGGAAAGAAAATAGCTATTTGCCAGGAACATTAATGTGTTTAAGTTTCCAGTTCCAAAAACATCTTAGTTTAGGACGTGGTGGTGCAATACTGTGTGATAAAGAATATACATATAATACACTAAAGGCAATGAGTTACGATGGCAGGGTACCAAATATACCGTGGAAAGACCAAGACATAAAACATATAGGTTATCATTACTACATGACCCCGGAAACTGCACAGCAAGGCATAGATAAGCTTCCTACAGCTATTAGAACTGAAGCTAAAGATTGGACATCAGACGATTATCCAGACCTTCGTAAAATGAGTGTTTTTGCAACTAAATAGTAAAGTACGTATATAATAAGAAGGAGTTCGCTTTTGAAAATAGGATTTATTGGCACAGGCAAGCTAGGCATGCCTTGTGCAGAAGCAATAGCTAGTAAAAGACACGATGTTACTGGCTATGACGTAGCTAAACAAGATAGTGACACAGTAACAATGTGTGATACTATAGGACAAACAGTAGTCGGAAGAGATATTGTATTTGTTGCAGTACCTACGCCTCATGATCCTTCGTATGACGGCAGAAAACCAACTGCACATTTAGATCCAAAAGACTTTAATTACGATATTGTAAAAGAAGTGTTAGTAGAAGCAAATAAGCATATGACAAAGGATCAGTTACTTGTGCTTATTAGTACAGTATTGCCTGGTACAACACGTAAGCAGTTTGTTGATCTTGTACCTAACACACGATTTGTATATAATCCTTATTTAATTGCTATGGGAAGTGTAGCATGGGATATGGTCAATCCAGAAATGGTCATGATTGGTACAGAAGATGGAAGTGCAACAGGTGATGCAAAACAACTTGTAGATTTTTATAAAACTGTAATGGAAAACAGTCCACGTTACGAAATAGGTACATGGGACGAATGCGAATGTATCAAAGTATTCTACAATACGTTTATTAGTGCTAAAATTGGTCTAGTAAATATGATACAAGATGTAGCAGAAAAGCAAGGACACATTAATGTTGATGTTGTAACTAATGCACTCGCACACAGTGACAAGCGTATTATGGGCCCACAGTATATGACAGCTGGAATGGGCGATGGCGGAGCATGTCATCCACGTGATAACATTGCACTACGCTATATGGCAAACGAGCTTGGACTAGGATACGACTTGTTTGACAGTATTATGAACGCTAGAGAAATACAAGCAGAGAATCTTGCTAAAAGGTTAGTAGAAGAAGCTAAGGAAAGCGACCTACCAATACTAATTCACGGTGTTGCATATAAGCCTGATGTTCCGTACCAAGACGGCAGCTATAGTTTATTAATTGCACACTATTGCGAAAAGATGGGATACTATCCTATCCTTGTAGACCCTTTAACTCATCCACAAAAAGGCCCGTTTAAGGCAGTAGTGTTATTAGCACACAGTAGCGATATTACATACAAGTATATGGGCAAGTTGCACACACAAGAGTTATATTGTTTCTTACAAGAAGGAAGTGTTATTGTTGATCCATGGAGAACTTATCCTAAAGACACTAACAAATACAAAGTAGTTCACTACGGTAATACAAGAGATGTATGACATTGTATTCATATCTTATGAAGAACCAAATGCAGACGAAAATTACGCTAGATTAAAAGAACGTTTTCCGTTAGCAAAACGTGTACATGGTGTTAAAGGAATACATCAAGCACACATAGCTGCTGCAAAGAAATGTTTTACTAAAATGTTTTGGATTGTAGACGGTGATGCACAAATAGTTGATAAATTTAATTTTGATTATGTTGTTCCTGATCACCAGTTAGATAACGTACATGTGTGGAGAGCAAGAAATTCTGTTAATGCGTTAGTATATGGGTACGGTGGTGTTAAGTTGTTTCCTAAGCAAATGACTATTGATATGGATATATCAAAACCTGACATGACAACTAGTATCAGTAGTAAATTTAAAGCGGTACCAGAGCTAGCAAACATAACAGCATTTAACACTGATCCATTTAATACATGGAAAGGAGCATTTAGAGAGTGTTGTAAATTGTCAAGCGGCTTAATTGATAGGCAAAAAGATATTGAAACTGAACAGCGTCTAAATACATGGTGTACTAGAGGAAAAACAAATCCATTTGGTGAATACTCTATACGTGGAGCCATAGAAGGTAAAGCATACGGCGAAAAACACAAGGATTCACCACAAGAGTTGTGTAGAATAAACGACTTTGACTGGTTACAGGATATATTTAATGATTAATTGGCAAGACGACAAAGACATCTTTGGAAGAATGTTTGTATTAACAGGAAATCCTATTTTTAATAATTTAAGAAATGCCTCTGATATGAATTACGCAGATCTAACTGATGCACTTAGCTGGGGACAACTTAAAAGCAAGCGTTGGCTAGTTGAAACATTAGAGTGCGGCCATTGGAATTTAGAAACAGTATTTTTATGTGGAGGATGGTATGCTACATTAGCCGCAATGATGCTTGACGCTAATTTAGCAATAAAAAAAATTAGAAGTTTTGACATAGACCCGTTATGTGAATCGGTTGCTGAGACTGTTAACAAACATCACGTAAAGGATGATTGGAGGTTTAAAGCATCAACATTGGACATACATGATTTGAGATATGATAATTTTAGATATACTACTAAAAGATCAGACGGATCTGAGGTAGAATTAACAGAAACTCCAAACACTATTATAAACACAAGTTGCGAACACATTGAAAACTTTGCAGAATGGTATGCAAAAATACCTAATGGCAAACTAGTTGTACTGCAAAGCAACGATTACTTTGAAGTACCAGATCATATAAATTGTAGTGCTGACTTAGATACATTTAGTAAGTCAGCTCCTATGTCAGATGTTAAATTTGAAGGTGAATTATTTCTTTCCAACTATACTAGGTTTATGAAAATTGGATTCAAATAATGTATGAAAAAACTAAAGAAATATTAGACAATATTAGTCCTACTTTTTGTATAGCAAAGTGGGCTAGAACTAATGTAAGAACTTACGAAGGTACATCCTACAGTTGTCATCATTGTAGACCTATAGTAACACCTAAAGAAGAAGTATCTGCAGATCATACAGCACTAACAAATAATAAACTTGTCCAAGAATATAGACAACAAATGCTCGACGGTGAACGCCCAAAAGAATGTAATTACTGTTGGACTAGAGAAGACCAAGGCTTTACTAGTGACAGGATTATGAAAAGTGATAAATTTATAAATTTACACCAGCTTGACCCTGCTGAAATTGTTAAAAATCTAACACATGCTCCTGTACATTTAGATATTGCATTTGATCGAACATGCAATTTTAAGTGTTCGTATTGCGGCCCTCAAAATAGCAGTCTATGGGCAGAAGAAATAGCACAGCATGGAGAAATAAAAGGAATTCCGGCCTTTGGTGCAAAAGAACCAATACCTAATAGAGAAGTAAATCCGTATAACGATGCATTTTGGAAATGGTGGGATAGCGGATTAAAGCATAGTCTGCAGCATTTAACTATTACAGGTGGCGAACCATTACTGTCAAAAGAATTTTGGAAAGTATTAGATAAAGTTCAACGAGAAAAGTTAAGTATGACAGTTATGGTTAACACAAACTTATGTCCGCCAGACAAAATATTTGATAGGTTTATGAATAGAATAAAAAACTGGGACCCGGAAAAGTTTAGAATATCTACAAGTATAGAATCAATAAAAGAAAAAGCTGAATATAGTAGGTTTGGATTAGATTACAATAAATTTATGCTTAATATGCATAGGGTATTAACTGAAACTAATATGAAAGTTGAAGTTAATCTTACTAATAATGCGTTAAGTTTTACTTCGCTTACAGATCTAGTGCAAGAGTTAACTAAGTTTAAAATTAAATACGGAGCAAAAAGAGTAACACTGCACAGTAATGATGTTACGTGGCCGTCACATTTAAATCTACGTATACTTCCTGCAGAACTTAGAAACGTTGAAGTAATAAAGTTTAAAAGATTTATGAAAATGAATAAAGACAGTTTCTCCAAAACAGAGAAATATAAGTTTCAGCGTACATTAGAACTTTCGTTGGTTGAATATGAAGACGTAGACAAATTCCGCGTCCAATTTCTAACATTTATCAAAGAGTACGATAAAAGAAGAAATTTAAATTTTGACAAAACGTTTCCAGAAATAGCTAAATTTAAGGATAAGTTATGAATAAAAAACCTTGGTGTATGGATCCGTTTATTCAAATGGCGCATACTGCTGATGGATTTTATAGAGTATGTTGTATAGGCGAAGTGCATCGAGAACGCACAGATCTTAACACTAAAGAAATGACTCCATTAGAGTATTGGAACAGTGATGTAAGCAAACAAATTAGAAATGATATGTTAAAGCCTGTTGCTGAGTTTAGTGATGTAACAAAATTTGCATGTAGTCAGTGTTTAAAAAATAATAGAGATGGTGTACGCAGTCGTAGACAAACAGAAAATAAAAGATACGACAGTAATACAAAAGCAAAAGTAAATGTTATAAAACATATAAAAAATATTGATTATACGTACGATGATCTACTATACGTAAACTTTAAAGTATTAGGAAATATTTGTAATTTAAAATGTGTAATGTGTAGTGCAAATGCAAGTAGTAAAATTGCTGCAGAAGCAAAACAACATTACGGATTTCCTCGAGGATGGAGTGCAGGAGATAAAGCAGAATTAGAACCGTTTACTCCTGATACACGTAATGACTATTTTACAGAATTACAAAAAATAATTGACAGTATTCCTAAGTTTAATTTAGTCGGTGGTGAGAATTTAATACACCCAGACTTTCCTCGACTGTTTCAAATGTTTATAGACAGTCCAAATATTAGCAATATTGATATGTTAATAATTACTAACGGAACAATAGTGCCTGATATTGTACAAAAGAATGCACACCTGTTTAAAAGCATGTCTATTTTAATAAGCATGGATGGCGTATTTGAAAGAGGCTCATATGTAAGGTCAGGACTCAATTGGAAAAAGTTTGATACTAACGTAAGAAAGTTTGCTAGTAACCCTAATGTATTTTTACGGTTAGTTCCTGCAATACAAATGCTCAATGTAGGATATGTAAAAGAGATGCACGACTGGATAGAGTCTGTAGGACTAAATCCTAAAGAAGCAATAGACTGGAATAATGTTGTTACCTATCCAGAAACCTTACGTGCAATAAATTTACCTCGAGAAATAAAACAAGAATACATGCGTAAGATGATTGGACCTGATATAACACATCCGTCTATTCGAGTTGTATTTGATATCCTCAAGCAGCCTCAGCATAGTCACAAAGAGTTCCTTGAAGGACTTAAATACTTACGTAAGCTAGATAAAATTCGGAACACAAATCTATTAGAACACTTTCCTGAGTTTGAAAAGTATATAGGAGAAATAGATGATAACTAATGAAGAAAAAGCAGAGCTAGCAAAGTTTAGCTATCTTAAAAATTTTAGAGAAGGAAATATTCCCGCACCTAAGATGATGGATTTAGTTTGTGAAACACAACTTAATGCATTGGGCGATTTTGTTCCACTAAAGGTAAAAATTAATTTAGGAAAATTTAAAAACGAAATAGCAAAGTATGACGGTAAGTGGGTTCCTTACCTAGCAAGAGAAGGTGAAAAAAACGACCGTGAAGGATTAAACTATGTAGGACTAGAAGGCGATACTCCTTTTGATAGTATTAGTTTACCCGAAGTAAGGAAGCGTACTGGAAAACTTTTAAGAGAAACTGACTTTACAGTTCCCACAGAATTATTTGAATCATTACCAAGTCTTAAACCAATTTCTAATATTTGGCCTCAGCTTGGCCGTTGTACTCTTGTAAAAGTTAATAAAGGTGGTTGGTTTCCGTATCATAGAGATAGTGTGTTAATGAACAGAAACACATTTAGAATAATTGCTTTCTTAACTAACACAAGTCACGAAAATTATCAATGGGAGCATGACTATACAATGCGTACTATTGAAGAAGGCAGGTGCTATTATGTAAACACACAAAAAGCACACAGAACACACAGCTATGTACACGGTAGTATACATTTAGTTATGAATATACCTAAGACTTTTGAAAATGTTCTTAGGACTATGGACTTACTAAAGCACGGCGAAACTTGATGCGTAATTATGCTACTATAGAAAAGCTACAGGATAGGTTATCGCCAGCATACTGTATTCAAAACTTCCTTACCGATCTAGAGTTAGTTAAGTTATATGATCTATGGACAAGTACCCAATTACATACTATTGAAAAAAACACAGGCCCTATTACAGTCAATCTTAAAGATATAAAAGATTCAAACATCATTAAACTAGTAATCCAAAAAATTAAAAATCAACTTGGCGAAGATTGCAAATGCTGGGGCGGACAATTTTTTTATACAAATCTTCCTTATGTAGTACACAATGATGACGATATGTACAAATTTCCAGATGCATATAAAGCAGTTAGTATGCCTATTAAAGTTTGGCCAGAAGATAAAGAAAGTTCTTTAACAGAATTAGTGTGTTTTGAACAATCATACTTTGAAGGAGCCGCAAAGTTTTTTAAAGGCGGTCCTAAGCAAGAAACATATTATAATCGTGCTGTATATGATTACAAAGATGTACAAAATTTAAAACAAACACCAATACCTAAACAACTGACTGACAAGTTATTCCCCCATTTAAAAACAGAATGGCTAAATGGTCTAAGCATAGATAATAAGTTCCCTTGGCAATTAGGAAGTGCAATTGTTTTTGATTCATTAAAGTTACATGCAAGCACAGATTTTAGAAAAAAAGGAATAGAATCAAAATTAGGATTAAGCCTATTTTTTGAAAAGCTATTATGATATTAGAAACATTTAATGACAAAACAATTACGTCAAAGCAACATAACTCATTAACTAACTTATCGCAGTTAGCAAGTATGCTAGATGATCCTGCAGCAAAAAATTATGATATTGTAGATTGGCATCACAAAAATGATACACTTCTTTATGCTTTCTTTAATAAAAAAAGATTTGATGTGTTTAACATATTGCACCACAACGGAACTCCAATAGCAATGGCAGGAGCATATGTTTTCAATCATGTGCCTATTATTGGGGTTAGAACATTTACACATCCTGACTATAGAGGAGGAGGACACTGGTGTCAAGCTAGGCATATACTTCCTGCACAAATTGATTATTATGAAAATTTAGGATACAAAAAAGTATGGTTAACTTTTAATAGTTATAATAAAAAATTAATAAACTTTTTAAAACGTATGAGTGAAGGCAAAGCAAGCCATATGGGCGGCGGCCCAAAAACAATATACAAAAATCTTAAATGGTACGACGAACCTCAAGTAATACAATATACAGATCAAATTATTGCTGAATTAATAATTGAGGATTATAAGAAATGCCTTACATAAAGTATGATAGAAAAAGAGTTGAAGTAGATCAATACGATGATTTTTTAATCCAAAAAACTATTATGAACCCTAATCAAACTTCAAATAAAATAAGAACAGTTCATAATTATAAAACACATTATCGGAAACATTGGAACTATGTTGATACTAAGTGGTTCTATCCTCATATAGAAATGTTAAACAAACTTCGCCCTGGATATGTTATAAACTCAAGGCTTACAAAAAAAGCAATGTGGATAGACTACAAAGTAATACCTGGAACAAGAGCCGACCACACAGATTTTATACGAGATGATCAGTTTACATCACAAATATATAATTTTGTTATTAGTAATATACAAGAAATTTATCCTTATGTGCATGGAGACTGGACTTTGCATAATATGATAATAGATGGTACTGATATAGAATTAATAGATTGGGACCAGTGTCAGATACACACACATCGAGATATAATTAAACTATTTAATCTAGCAATGACGATAAACTTTGGATCCGACTTTATAGAAAATTTTAGAAAACGTAATCACCCTTTAATACCTATTTTACAATCTTTATCAGAAACTCATCGATAAATATACACATGAAGAACATTTTTAGAGCAAATACAATATACTTTCCGTACATACAGGCAGTTTGTACAGCAACATTGATTTACATGCTATTTCAAGCAGTAGAATACCAATGGTGGCTTTTAAGTCTGGGTATGTATTTCCTAACAGGATGCTTGGGCATTACTATTACATTCCATAGATATCTTACACACAATAGTTTTAAATTCCGTTATAAATGGATGGAATACTTGTTTTCATTCTTTGGTGCTATTGGTGGCACTGGTAGTTCTATTGGTTGGGTAGCAGTACACAACGAACACCACAAAAACGCAGACAAAGACGGCGATCCTCATTCTCCGCATAACGGCTTTTGGAGTGTTATAATTCCTAAGTATGAATTTGAAATGAACAAGTGGGCAGTTCGACGTCTTATTACAGACAAGTTTCATCTAGTCCTACATAACTATTATTACTTGACTTTGCTAGTATGGTGTGCTATACTGTTTATACTAGGCGGGTTAAACGTTTTAATCTTTGCAGGTATTATTCCAGTAGCGTTTCAACTATGGGCTAGTGTATTAAGTAACTATGGTAATCACATGTGGGGTTATCGAAACTTTAAAACTAAGGAAGATAGTCGAAACACTTGGTGGCTTGCTGCAATTACTTGGGGCGAAGGATGGCATAACAATCATCACGCAAAACCAGGTCGTTGGGATTTCCAACATCGTTGGTGGGAACTAGATCCAAGTGCATGGGTAATTCGATTAGTTAAAACTTAAATGTATCATGCAATTATTTTTACAGGATTAGATGTAGGCCCTCGAAATTACTTTAGACCATTAGGCGCCTATCGTATTCGTACAGAATTAGAAGCACAAGGATACAGTGTAAAAGTAATAGACTATTTCCACGATCTAACTCAAGAACATATTGAACAAGCATTAAAAAAGTATGTTGGAAAACACACATTATGGGTTGGGTTTAGCACAACATTTTTTAATACATCTGAATTGCTTGCAAAAAGAACTCCTTTTTTTACCAAACTAAGAAAAAAATATAATGTTCCCTTTATCATAGGAGGAGCAAAAAGCCTTGTTGAATTTGTTCCATGGGCAGATATTTTTATAACTGGATATGCTGATGATGCTACTGTAGCTGTTACTAACTATCTAGCAAACAAAGGCCCAACACCGATCTGGAAAGATTATAAAAGTAAAAAAATTATTGATAGTAATCATCAATACGACAAAAAAGATTTGTCAAATATAGGTGTTATATGGAAGCCAGAAGATGGAATAACTGCACAGCAAGCATTGCCTATGGAAATTGCTAGAGGGTGTATTTTTAATTGTGCATTCTGTAACTTTCCTCTAAATAATAAAACTAAATTTGATTATGTAAGAATTAAAGAAGATATGTATAACGAATTTATGCGTAACTACGAACAGTTTGGTACTACTAGTTACTCGTTTATGGATGACACGTATAATGATAGCATGGCTAAACTTGAATTAATGCACGATATTATAACTAGCTTGCCCTTCAAAATTAAATTTGATACGTACATTAAACCTGAATTACTAGTAAGGTGGCCGGAGCAAATAGATTTATTAGTTGAAACAGGCCTTAGAGGAGCAAGCCTTGGGGTAGAAAGCTTAAACAAAAAAGCTCGGCAGGCAGTACAAAAAGGTGCTAATGCAGAAAAAGTATTAGATGCTATTACAGATATGAAATCTAAAAATAACGGACAGGTAAAAATACAATGTAATTTTATTGTAGGATTACCATATGAAGATGAAAGTAGTATTTGGGAAACGCATACAAAAATAATTGAACATGAATCAATTGATTGGTGGACCTGGTATCCGTTACTAATACATTCTAAAGAACACCACGAATATCATTCGCCTATTGATAGAGAGCCCGAAAAATATGGTTACGAAGTAGCATCCGCTCCTCAGCTAATAAAAAACAATTCCTGGTCATCTAACACTTGGAATACTATGTGGCGTAATGATTATATGAATTCGCTGCAAGCTGGCAAATTGTCTAGTAAGTTACGTAATATAGATAGACCGTTACTTAAAGTAGGCGGATGGAGCTGCGGAAGTTATGAAAGCTTAGGTGTCGACATAGATGAACATTGTACTAAGTTTGATGGTATGGAAAAGGACTTACCAGTTAACGATATGATTGTAAATAAAAATAAAATAATAAACGATTATATTCAAAGTGAAATAG
>Ga0115005_10000052_pt1 | contig 73803 bp, 68 predicted proteins | sample ArcOceMetagenome_FD_87163 | JGI IMG/M metagenome (GOLD analysis project Ga0115005, IMG submission 87163) | Marine eukaryotic phytoplankton communities from Arctic Ocean - Arctic Ocean - Greenland ARC118M Metagenome | ecosystem: Environmental > Aquatic > Marine > Oceanic | place: Arctic Ocean... | reverse complement strand
TGACGCAGTTGTCGGTTCTCTTGAGTACAAGCCTGATGCTTACATGAACAAGCCCATTTCATCCGCAGAGCTTAAATCTCGTTAAAACAAATGCTTAAAACAAAAGAATGAATTACATGACATCAATCATGCAATTGACAGTAAAAATTTCAGTCTTGCCATTTCTCTTTGCGATGAAAAAATCAACAGCAATAGCCGACAAAAAAACTGGTGCCTAAAAACCAAAGGGCAACTTTTAATACAATGTAAGAGATGGGACGATGCAGAAATACTATTTCAGGGCGTACTAAAGAATAGGCAATTGTTTTGGGCTCAGCTCGGTTACGCAGATGTATTAGCCGCGAAAGAGCAGTACGAAGCAGCATTAGGCGCATACCAACTCGCCTACAAGGAAAACTCGTCAAGCCTAGAGGCATACGAAGGCGCTGCTCGCATGCTCATTAATCTTGGCAACCCACAAGATGCTCAAAAAATATTAGAACAAATTTCTCACATATCCGCACGCTCTGTATCTAGGCAAAAACTCTTAGCAGACGTCAGTAAAATCAATGGGGACTTTGATGCAGCCGCAAAAGCCAGTCGTAAAGTGGTTCGCTTGGCTGAGAACAGTATCCACAAAAGTGCGGAAAACGAGTTGGATCTTGCAGATAACCTGACCGAAGCGGCTTTACATAGTTCTGATGAAAAAAAGATCAAAGCCTATGCCAAAGAAGCCATCAGTACTTTGCAGGTGACCCATAAAGAAAATACAGATCAAGATATCAAAATTCAAAGTAAGTTAATTGAGTCAAGAGCATACTCAAGCATCAATGATAAAGTACGCGCTGAACAAGCGCTCGATTCTGCTGAAAAGAGAATCAATAAAAATGGTTCTATTGCCAACTTAAGAACCCAATTAGAGCTTGCCAAAAGCTATCTGCAGTCAGGACATAAAGATAAAGCCACTTCATTACTGAGCAAACTGGCTGAAGAATACAAGGACAACCCTGACGTTTCTGCTAAGTTGGATAAAATTACTGACGAACCTGTTTCAAAAGTTGGCAAGGTTGATGTCATAAAAGCCAATAAAGATGGCATACAAATGTTTGAGTCTGGCGACTATTTACAAGCCGTACAGTGCTTTCTTCGAGCTACAAAAAACTTCCCTAAACATATCGGTCTACGATTAAACATCATTCAATCACTGATATTCCAAATGAAAAAAGTCGGCATAAATCAGGACATCTTACGACAATGCCAGCAGCATCTTTCGGTGGTTAAAAACATCTCCACTGACCACCCACAACACAAACGTTATTTATCCATAGGCAAAACACTCAGCATTCTTAATAAAAACAAAGGCGAGACTAATGAAAAATAATTTCGACTTTCATTTGGCATCCTGTATTCATGACATGAAAAATGCCATCAGCTTGATTCTTAATTCCATTGAACAACTCAATACTGATAGCCAAAAAGACACAAAAAAACACTTAGCCAATTTAAACTATGAAGCAAGCCGTTTGAATAATGACCTCATTCACTTACTGGGGGTTTATCGTCTGGGTAGCGATCATTTGCATGTGGTCATCGATGAGCACAACATTTGGGATGTGGTACACGAACAGTATTTAAAGAATGAATCCCTATTGCAAAAGTACAACGTAGAGCTTGAAATCAATGGAAATGAAGACCAAGACTGGTTCTTTGACCCAGACCTGATTGCCAGCATCATCAACAACATCATTGTGAATACTGTGCGATATACAAAAAGCAAAATCTTAATCAATATCAAAGAGGTGGATTCATATTTGAATATTGAGATTTGCGACGACGGAAACGGCTACCCAGACAATCATTCATGATCATTTCTGAGCCAAAAGATATCAGTGAACTGATCAATGACGGCTCGAATTCCATCAACTATGCCGGCTTAAATCTTCGTACTTGGGTGACTACAAACAATCAAACTCAAGACCTCGTCGCACAATCATGGGTGGCCAACTTAAATAGCGACAACGAGAAAACCGATGGCACCTTAAAACTAATCAATAGCTGCTCAAGTGAATATAACGGCATTATCAATGATGCTCAAACCCCTCAGTGTTTAACTGAAAACCTCAGTACCACTACCCAGACACTTTCACTAGAGTGCGGCAGTGATATTAGCTACCTAACCATCTCAAACGAAGACACTCAAGTATCGTTTCAACGAGTTCATGACAATTCGAGTGTGATCGATTTTACCAATGGCACAGACAACCCCGTCGACATTGCGACTAGCATCACCGATACAAGTGGGATGATCGCAAGCGAAGACTTGCTGAATATTTTAAAAGACGTATTTCCTGAACTCAGTGACGCGCAGTTACAAGCCATGCTTAACCAAGCCATGACTTTAAGCTTTCCACCCCAGTCCATTGCCCCCTCATCGCCCACCACGCCAGAGGAGCCACCTGAACCAAGCACGCCTCCAGTCACAAACAACGACACAGATAATGACGGCATCCCAGATGACCAAGCCCGCTTTCCAGATGACCCTAATGAATGGGCGGACCTCGATAATGATCGTATTGGCGACAACAGTGATGACGATATTGATGGCGACTCTTACCCAAATGATGAGGATATGTTTCCTACCGATAACTCTGAATGGGCTGACCTTGACAGGGACGGCATGGGTGACAATAGCGACAACGACATAGACGGCGATGGTTTTCTGAATGAAGTAGACCCTGCCCCCACCGACCCTTCAATACCAAGTCCCGTCGCATTATACGCACAGGACTTTGAGAGCTTCGTAAATACTAACTGGCAGTTAACGCAATTTAATTTACCCGAACAGCCTGTTAAGACGGACTATACAAAAGACGGTTCAATTCTATTTCAACTTCAATGGACTAAGCGCACCCGTCGATTATTAGCGGACAAGCTTGGCTACCAAAGAAGTGAAATGACAAACGAGCTAGCGAATACGCTTTGCCCTCCTCGAATAGAGGTAGGGCGCGAAAGCACCTATCAAGGTGGCACTTCGAATAACCTTGTAGCAGAGTTAGATAGTGACTTAAATCATTGCGGCATGAGTGGAGATGAACCGGCATCAATCAAAATGCGCTCATTTGTTGCAACAAAAATAGGCTACCGCTATCGTCTCTCAGCTGACTATAAAATGCGTCGCTATCATAACCAACCAGCCAATGCATACCGTCATTTTGTCATGGGCTTTGCTGGTCAAACAGAGCACTACGCTGCGCAATATGACACATTTAAAAACGTGCAAATTGAGATAACAGCCTCGCAAAAATTTAGTAAGGTGATTTTATTGGATAACGGACTGCCTGATAGCTATGGCATTTTGATTGATAACATCCAAATACACGAGCTAGGCAAAGTCCCTCATTATGATAATTGTGCTGCAATTTACACTCAAAACTCAAAAGGCTTTAAGCACTGTATCAAGCAAGAGGTAGATACAAATCAGGTATGTGGCAGTCGGGCCATGAGGTTGAATTATCAGCCCAAAAATGTCATCCAGACCAGAGCTAATAGTGAGAATTTGTTTTTACAAGAAACCGCAGTTCAAGGCCATATTAATTTTGTCAGCTTAGGTAAACGAGGCAAGCTCACAGCTCGTTGTTTAATTGATGGTTATCCTGCCCTTCTTCCAGTTTTCAATAAGCGCTTATCTTTAAGAGAAATATCATGGGGAAATGCAAATCCAAATAGCTACCCAGAACAAGGACGCATATCCGTTAACTTGAGCCATTGTTTAATAGATGAACTCAATGGACACAAGCAACTGGGCGTCATCAACACGAGTGAATTCTTCACCTATGATTTTACCGCTAACGAGGCCGGCTTATCGTATGAAGGCTGTCGACTCAAGCAACTCATCATCAAAGATAAAACCCCTCAAAACAGCCCTCCCACTGATGGTATTGACTTAAATTCATTCAATATCAGTGATCTAGAATAAGCACGCAATGCGTGCTTATTCATTAAAATGTAAAAAACATACCAAGAACACAGGCCAATGCGCCAGCCCATACCAAGGTTCTTAAAATGCCTTTGTCTGCCATATAAAGAAAACCATAAACAACACGTAGCACAATGTAGGTGATCGCCAACGCATCAATCATAGCTTGGTCACCTTGCATTTGCTGGGCAATGATCACCGCAGCCATAAACCCAGGAATCGACTCATGGGTATTGAGTTGGGCCCAATTGGCTCGTTTTCTAAAACCACTTAGGTTTTCTAAATACTCCCTAGGCGCCAAATTCGCTTTAGGCCCAAAATTGCCAGTAAACTTTGCAAGCGCTGTAAACAACAGGGGTAATAAAATAGCTGCAAAGACACACCAATATGCGTACGTCATAGGTTTTCCTTTTATATTTATTATGAAACGGGTGAATCAAACTAACAAAATCAGCTACTTGAGCCAAGCAATGATTAAGACTAGAGGTGATTAAATTTGATTTTAGAATATCAATCCACAATACTCTTTTTTCATCCACTCACATTAAGCCACACATGAAAACGTTTCAGCAGTATTTAGATCTTGCTAAGGGAAATGCCCCTTTTTCCATTGACGACTCTTGGGCACAAGGGCGAAGTGTATTTGGAGGTCTGAGCGCAGCGTTACTGTTGACACACATAGAGGAAAACACAGGACTCACTGACAAAGAGCTGCGCTCAATCCATGTACAATTTTGTTCAGCATTAAAGGCAGGCGAGCCGGTTAACTTACGTTATTCAGTGCTTTCATCTGGCAAGTCGGTGACTAATATTCAAGCTACTCTCTCTCAAAACAACGAGACAAGAACATTTGTCACTTGCTGCTTTGCTAGCGAAAGAGATTCAGCAATAGAGGTAAATACACCTAAGTACTTACCATCCATATCACACTCGAAATCAAATAGACTGCCATTTATCCAAAATGTAACGCCGAATTTTATTCAGCACTTGGATCTGCGTTTAACCAGTAAGAATATGCCGTTTACCGGCAGTCAAAATATGCCAATGACCGGTTGGATGCACTTTGAAAACAAACCATTAGAGCTCAATGATAGCGCTATTCTGGCCCTAATTGATGCTTGGCCTCCTGCTGTGCTGCCCATGATGAAACAACCTGCCCCAGCCAGCAGTGTAACTTGGAATGTTGAGTTTTTTCACCCCAGAAGAGCCATCTCTAAAGACTCGCCACTTTATTATGAATGCGTAGTGACTCAAGCATCTCATGGCTTAGCGCACACCGAAGCAAGAATCGTAACCAAGGAAGGGGAGCTTGTGGCATTGAGCCGTCAAGTAGTAGCGGTTTATGACAAAAAGTCTTAAATCGTTATAGAGTCCCGAGAGGAATATAGACAACTTAATTACTAAAAACATACTCTTGAGATTGAATCTAGATAACCGTAGAAAATTATGGATTCTCTATTAGGCTTTAAGTAAACAGCCAAACCGAGAACCACTATGAAACGGCTAATCGACAGTCTAGTTAACTGGCTTGGGGTACCCAAGAACACAGAAGAATATCGCTGGAGTCAAACCCCCATCTACCTAAAGCGAGTAGAGCAGGTGAAAGATGCTTGGATTGGTAGTGGTATCGTTATGCTCGCGGTGGCACAACCTGCATTTATTATCGGCTTCGGTCTATTTGTTATCTTTCTAAGTTTTGCTTACTTAGAAAGATAACAAGACAAAATCACTACAGCTTGTTTTTCATACTTCTAAAGGCCTTTATAAGCCCGGATGTCGAAGCATCAAATTGTTGCGCTGTATCGTCCGACTCAGCCAGTAACGCAGCATGCACCTGATCCCCTAGCTGCTTACCTAGCTCAACCCCCCACTGGTCAAAGCTATTAACCCCCCAAATCTGCCCCTGAACAAATACTTTATGTTCATATAGCGCGATTAAGGCCCCAACTACTTTGGGCGTCGCCTTATCAAAAAAGATTGTGTTACTAGGGCGATTCCCAGGAATCACCTTTTGAGGCGCAAGCACACTTATCTCTGCGTCGCTTAGTCCGCTTTCAGATAACTCCTCCTTGGCCTCTTCGAGGGACTTACCCTGCATTAAAGCCTGACTTTGACTCAAACAGTTGCTAACCAGTAACTCATGGAAATGATCCACTGGATTGTGAGTCATTAAAGGTAGAATAAAATCACATGGCGCAAATTGAGTACCTTGATGAAGTAACTGGTGGTATGCATGCTGTCCATTACTTCCAACCCCACCCCAAATAATAGGACCGGTGTTATGATCCAAACTTTGCCCTTCGACATTCACAGACTTGCCGTTACTTTCCATATCCAGCTGCTGGATGTGTGCAGGTAATCCTCTTAAATAATGATCATAAGGCAATATCGCATGGCTTTGTGCATCAAAGAAATTCACATACCAAACACCAAGCAAGCCCATAATCACAGGCATATTTTCTTCGAAAGGTGCCGTTTTAAAGTGGTAATCCATTTCATATGCACCCTGTAAAAGCTGGCGAAAATTTTCATGACCTATGGTTAACATAAGAGGTAAGCCGATGGCGCTCCACAAAGAATAGCGGCCTCCTACCCAGTCCCACATAGGGAATATATTGTCTTCGCTAATGCCAAACGCCTTCGCTTTTTCAACATTCGCGGTAACCGCTGTGAAGTGACGTGGAAGATCTGACTCTTTACCGCCGTTATCTAAGAACCATTGTCGACATTCACTGGCATTTTTTAGTGTCTCTTGCGTACCAAAACTTTTACTTTGAACAATAAATAGTGTGGTTTCTGGATTAAGGCCTTGAAGGACTTCCGTTAAGTTTGAGCCATCAATATTCGCCAAATAATGGCAATTTATTTTCTTCCCCCAGTAAGGTTTGAGGGCCTGAGACGCTAACTTAGGACCGAGAAATGAGCCACCTATTCCAATGGAGACCACATCAGTAAAAGGTTTATTACTAAAGCCACGCCAATGTTGATTACGAATACGCCAACAGAATTCTTTCATCCTTGTTAGCGTAGAGCGTACTTCTGGCATTACGTCCTTACCATCGACTAGCACTGGTTCGTCAGAAAAATTTCGTAGAGCAGTATGCAGTGCAGGACGTTGTTCACTACGATTCACCAAAGCCCCTGTAAACATGTCATTAATTGCCGCTGGCAATCCACGAGCGCGGGCCAGATCACTCAACAAATCTAGGGTCTTCGAGGTGATACGGTTTTTTGAATAATCTAAGGTAAGTTCAGTTTCTGATAGAGTAAAAGCTTCAAATCGTTCGGGAGATTGATCAAATTGATCTCGCATTTTGAGAGCCAAGATATCATTAAAATGCTGCTTTAAAGCAAGGTATTCAGGTAAGGAAGTCAGTAGGCTAGATGCCGGATTATCCATATATCCACTCTATTTTTAATTCTAAGACCACCCATAGCAGGGTTACTCAGGGTGATTAACTTGTTCTCGTAACTCTTTGCCTGGCTTGAAATGAGGGACGTATTTACCCTTCAGATTAACAGACTCACCTGTTTTGGGGTTACGACCGATACGGGGATTACGAAAGTGCAGTGAAAAGCTGCCAAAACCACGAATTTCAATGCGATCACCCTGACTTAATGCTTGAGACATAGTATCAAGAATGGTCTTAACCGCTAATTCGATATCTTTATTAGACAGTTCAGGGTGTCTTTCTGTGATTCGATCAATAAGCTCAGATTTTGTCATAAAGGGCTACTCCCCTATAAGTTACATAAATCAGGCTGCCAAGTTGTACATCATAAAACCAGCTTAAATAGCCACTTTCCAAACTTTGCCTTATTTTTATACAGGATACAAGCTAAGTGGCTGAATTTATTGATAATATAGATTCTATAAGAAGCTAATTATTTTCTAATAGGTAATCAACAATTCTTGCCGTCACCAAACCGTCTACCGGCCCCACGTGATCCAGAGTATATTTCGCCCTCTGAGCTTTAAATTGCTCAGGAAAAGCTAGCTGCTCAGCTATTGCGCTCAATAACTGCTTGTAGCTAGTCACGTGCCTACCAATATCTTTATAAAGAACGTTATCTGTACCAAACCGCTTTTTGAAGCGGTAGCTGAATACGCCACGATATGACCATTTTAGTTTAAAAAAGTCACAAACAATAACAGGCTTATCCATTGCAACAAATTCAAACAAAGTACTAGAAGCTTCACTTAGCAGAATGTCCGCTACCGCCATAAATGGCAATAAGGAAAGATCCTCCTGAGACGCAACATGAACATTTTCAAATTCAGACCATTTTTTTAACTTTTTACGCTGACCAGCATACTGATCAATCGTAAAAGTAAATGTATGAGGTTTAATCAAGATATTGAAGTCAGGAAAATCATTCGGCCAGTCATCAGGAAAGCACTCTAAAGAACTCGGATTAAATGTCGGGGCATAAAGAATAGTCTTGCGCTTTGGGTCCAAGCCAAGAGACATTAAATTAAGACCAGGTTCATCACCTGAAAAGAGTGGATCAAGCTTTGAGTACCCTAACTGTATAAAATTACCTTCAGGATAGAGCTCTTCAATTTTTGATAGCCTAGCTTCACCCTCAATAAACCTCACTGTCATAGGGGTCGAAGATTTATGATAATAGCTAGGTTTAGGGCCAATGCCATGGCCTAGTTGAGCTGTTTTCACATTAGGTGGTAATTTATCTAGATACTTAAAAGAATTACCAAAGAACACCCAGTCTGGAGATTCTGCCGCATATAGCTCTGCAGCAGCCTGCTCGTTAGGCACCCACTCAAAATCAACGCCCAAGTCTTGAAATAAAGCTTGAAACTTAATATCTATATTACAGCGATAACATACAAGCTTTACGTTATGCCCAAGTGAGATAAGTTTCTCAAAAATAGGCCTATACTGAGGTATATAATAAACATTAACCACATCAAACATCACATACATAGTATGTATTCCTAATCCTTGTTATATTTGTATTTTTAGGCTTTGAGCCGAGGAAACCAAGGGTTTCCAAACAATTCCATAGAGTATACCAGAAGACGTCCATGCCAAACCCAACACTTAAAAAATTTGGATACCCAAATACACTTATCAAAAGCTACCAACACTGGCACCTTCTATTAAGGCCAGCTCAAGTCACCTTAGGATCACTCGTCCTGATAAGTAAAGAGAACACACATCAATATTCAGGGTTATCTCATGAAGCAGCCTTAGAGCAAAAGCTAATTATTACTGAGATTGAAACCAGTCTAAAAAAACGCTTTGACTATACAAAAATCAATTATCTTATGTTAATGATGGTAGACCCTGAAGTTCATTTCCACATAATCCCTAGATACGAGTCCAAAATTGAATTTTGTGAGAAAGTCTTTACTGATTCAGATTGGCCTGCCCCACCAAATTTAATGAGTAAAATAGATCTTACTGACACTTATTTTAATGAGCTTTTAGTAACCCTTAAAAGTGATTTCGCATTGCTTGATGTCTCCAATGAAGCGCCGAAGAAAAAATATGGACGAATGTTCACATCTGGCTGCTTTGATATATTTCATCAGGGCCATTTGAACATAGTCAAAAGGACAAAAGCGCTTTGTGATCATTTGATTGTTGGGGTTTCTACTGATGAGCTGATAATCAAATCTAAGGGCAGACCACCTCTTATTCCATTTTCAGAGCGTATATCTATATTGGAAGCCAACAAGTATGTAGATGAAGTCATTCCGCAAGTAGACAAAAACAAACAGGCTATTGTCGACCAATATCACATTGACGCCATTTCGGTTGGATCAGACTGGAAAGGAAAATACCCGCCTGTTACATGTGATATGGTGTACTTTGATTACACGCCTAATGTGAGCTCAACTGTGCTAAAGCAGAAATTAAATCAATCTTAAAAAATAGCATTGAATGCAGAAACTCCATTCAATGCTGCCCAAAAAAATCCTAACAAAACTAACCAATTGATACTGGCCTAATACCTGAATCAACAAAAATATCTTTAACCAAAATAGTGTAAGGTGTTTCCAGGTCAAAAAAACCAACATCGGATTGAGGTAACATCCACTTAGCGGAAAGAATTGCAGTCGAGCCATCACCAAGGACTCTGTTAAAACTCATATTAATAAACAACAACTCGACAGGTATTTGACTAGGTAGCAAAGTAGCCTGCTCAGAGAGATTTAACACATCCCCCAAATCAGCAGGATGATACTTAACGTAAATATTGTTATAGCCTTCACAAATACCTTTTATTAATAACTCGGCATTTTCTATGGAACCATAAATAAGCTCCATAACTGGCTTTTTAGGCAAAACCAAAAGAATACTTTCTGAGGCATCAAGATTGGCGTCCGTTAGTCCCAGCTCTTTAAGTAAATCTAATATAATATTTTCTTTATCATTCTTATAAATATCCATCTCAATTTTACGGCAGTCTTTTTTCGCCAAGCGAGAAGGTGCGTATTTAGGGTGTGTTAAATAACATATATCTGCCCAGTCAGACCCACCATAGCGCTGCATTCGAGTATACCAATTACCATAAACTATTTTTTTTAAAGGCACGTCCAGCCAACGACGTGCAAGATATTTCCCAAATTCAAGTTTATGAAAGTTAATGTAGCTACCAATACCATTATCAAGGTAGGCACCCTTCACATTCAATTTTAATTTATTTTTCGCAATATGCATCGCATATTGATATTCTATTCTTCGATCATTCCCCGTAGCTATTTCCACTGGTTTTAATTGACCTACAATATCACGTAGCACTTTAAAGATGAGCTTTCTATTCCTATATTTATTAAAAGTGCCAGAAACATTTAAAGGTAAACAAATTACTGAAGAAAAAGGCTTAACTAAACGGGAAACTGCCTGAAATATAGGATTACGATTATCGTTAAATTTTTGATTGATAAAGATCAAATGATAGTTGGATGATTTATCAGTCATAGCCAAACCCAGGCCAATAAAAAAATGCCTAAATGTGGCAACCATCAATAGTTTATTTTCTTTACTAGAAGACATATTTATTTAAACACCTTATGACGAAGTAAAACAAAAGATAGATAATCTAGCGACTCATTAAAACTCAATTTCGATTCCTACTTTATTTGCAAGAAACTGGGCATGCTTTCTTCTAACAAGCAACTTTCGATAACGCTTGCTAAGCAAAGGAACGCCCATAGCACGCCTTCTTAACCTATGAGTGTTTTCGTAATATGAGAAGTATCGTTTTTCTCTACTAGCCTGCAAGTGCTCAATTATTGGCTGGCCAAGTCCATCATCGGCGTAAACCTGCGGAGTCAAATCATAGATATAAGTGTATTCAGGCCTAAGATCTCTAACGCTCAACTGCCCCTGCTTAATACGTTCCCCTACCAATTCCTCTAGGACTTTTTGATCCCATTTATCAGGATCATGCATCATAGCTTCAACCCAGTCAGAAACTAATTCTCGAGCTGCTTTAGTATTATTTATAAACAAAGTGCCACTTGTTAACTCAGTTCCATCAAAATAATGTGCAGCTATATCCTCTTTTAAACCATCAAAATAAGCAGTTATATCTTTGTGAACAAACGCATCTGCATCAATATAAAGAATCCCACATTCATATTGTTTACACATTCGATTAATAAAATCTGGTTTTATTGCTATCACTTTTTGCCACTCATCAGACGGAATCACTTCCAAATGAAGTGCTATCCCCAGCACTTCAAGAGATTTTTTCAACAGCATAGCATGCTGATAATACAACTTATCATCTGTACAAAAAGCCACCACCTTAATCATATGTCACCTAGAAACTATTAGGGAAAACAACTCCCTTTGTAATTAGTAATTATAAAAAAACCCAGCCTAGGCCGGGTTTTTTTTACAATCAAATAGCTAGAGCCTAGCTATTAATCGTTTTGAGACTTAAGCTGTTGCTTGATCAAGTCACCAATGGTGGTAGGACCAGCTGCTTCAGTTTCTTTTTCACGATGCGCTTTGATCGCTTCTTTTTCTTCAACTTCGTCTTTGCTCTTCACTGAGATAGAGATACTACGGTTTTTACGATCTACCATAATAATCTTAGCTTCAACTTCGTCGCCTTCTTTCAGTACGTTACGTGCATCTTCAACACGGTCCTTACTGATTTCAGAGGCTTTAAGTGTCGCTTCTACGCCTTCCATGATTTCAACGATAGCGGCTTTCGCATCAACAGATAGTACTTTACCTGTAATGATGGTGCCTTTGTCGTTTTCAGCAACGTACTCAGCGAATGGGTCACGCTCTAACTGCTTAACGCCAAGAGAGATACGCTCACGCTCAGGGTCGATAGAAAGAATGATGGTATCTAGCTCGTCACCTTTCTTGTAGTTACGAACGGCTTCTTCGCCAGTTTCGTGCCAAGAGATATCAGACAAGTGAACTAGACCGTCGATGCCGCCATCAAGACCGATGAAGATACCGAAATCAGTGATAGATTTAATCTTACCGCTGATTTTGTCGCCTTTGTTGCATTTGCTTGAGAACTCTTCCCAAGGGTTAACTTGACACTGTTTAACACCTAGAGAGATACGACGACGCTCTTCGTCGATATCAAGAACCATAACTTCAACTTCATCGCCCACTTGAACCACTTTAGATGGGTGGATGTTTTTGTTAGTCCAGTCCATTTCAGATACGTGAACAAGACCTTCAACGCCTTCTTCAAGTTCTGCGAAACAACCGTAATCAGTAAGGTTAGTTACCTTAGCAGTTACCTTGGTGTTTTCTGGGTAACGAGCTTTGATTGCAACCCAAGGATCTTCGCCAAGTTGCTTAAGACCTAGAGATACACGATTACGCTCACGGTCAAACTTAAGAACTTTAACTAGAATCTCATCACCAACGTTAACAATTTCACTTGGGTGCTTAATACGCTTCCAAGCCATATCAGTAATGTGAAGTAGACCGTCAACACCACCTAGATCTACGAAAGCACCGTAGTCAGTTAGGTTTTTAACAATACCCGTCACTTCTTGACCTTCTTGAAGGTTAGCAAGCAGCTCATCACGCTCTTGGCTATTAGCTGTTTCAAGAACCGCACGACGAGAAACAACAACGTTGTTACGTTTCTGATCAAGTTTGATTACTTTAAATTCTAATTCTTTACCTTCAAGGTGTGCAGTATCACGAACTGGACGTACATCTACCAAAGAACCAGGCAAGAAAGCACGGATAGTTGCAACATCAACAGTGAAACCACCTTTAACCTTACCGTTGATAACACCCGTAACCACTTCTTGTGCTTCGAATGCTTTCTCAAGCTCTTTCCAAGACTCAGCACGCTTGGCTTTTTCACGAGAAAGTTTAGTTTCACCGAAACCGTCTTCAACGGCTTCTAGGGCAACGTGTACTTCGTCGCCAACGCTAACTTCTAGTTCACCCTTGTCATCTAAGAACTGAGCGCGTGGAATAACGGCTTCAGACTTAAGACCAGCGTTAACAATTACCCAATCAGAGTCGATATCGACAACAGTACCAATTACGATACTGCCTTGTTGCATATCAAGGCCGTTAAGGGATTCTTCAAAGAGATCAGCAAAAGATTCAGACATTAAATTACCTAGAGTTTCAACCACCATGCCAGTTGATGGGTCTGTTTAAATATGTGATCGACGTTCCGCACCTGGCAAGGGTTGTCGGTCACAGATAGAATTGGGCGTGAATTATACAAGGGAAACAAGAGAAAACCAAGTAGTTATCTTCTAAAAGATAGCCACTTGCAGACATACAGATTAATTAGAAGCCCACACTAGACAAGACTACTGCGCTTTAACTCTGTCATGACAACATCTAGGACCTGATCAATGCTCATATTTGTGCATTCTACTACCAATGCATCGTGAGCAGGCTTGAGAGGGGCTACTTCACGATTCATGTCGCGCTCGTCGCGCTCTTGGATTTCAGCAAGAATTTTAACAACATCTGCATCGAGGCCTTTTTCTTGCAGCTGCAAAAAACGGCGCTTTGCACGCTCTTCAGCCGAAGCAGTGAGGTATATTTTGACAGGCGCATCAGGAAACACCACCGTGCCCATATCACGGCCATCTGCCACCACGCCTGGAGCCTGAGCAAAATCACGCTGACGCTCAAGCAACGCTTGGCGAACCTGAGGCAAAGCAGCAACTTTGCTAGCCATAGAACCCACTTCTTCAGTACGAATATCTTGACTCACATCTTCACCTTCAAGAATAGTATGAACCAAACCTTCTTCTTGAGGGATAAATTGCACATCAAGGTGTTTTGCTAGCACAGCAACTGAAGACTCATTATCAAGCTCCACCCCATGCTTTTGGGCTGCAACCGCGGTCAGGCGATAAAGCGCACCACTGTCCAATAGGTGCCAGCCCAGCTGCTTGGCAACCATATAGCAAATGGTTCCCTTACCTGCACCGCCCGGCCCATCTACTGTCAATACAGGTACTGATTTAACCTGACTCATGTTTATTCCTTATAACTGGCTAACCAGTTCATTTCTTTCCAAACCTCACATTAGAATCAAGCAAGGTTCGAGAGATTAATTTATTACGACTCTATAACAACATGCATACCAGCGGATTGAGACAACTCAATGAAACCTGGAAATGAAGTTGCCACATTCGCACAATCCAACACTTTAATCGGTTTTGATGCTCTCAGAGATGCAATGGTGAAAGACATGGCAATTCGATGATCATGATGAGTAACTATCTCCCCCCCACCGAAGGTCCCTTTCTCACCAAAACCTTGAATAACCGCACCATCTTCTGTGCCATTAATATCAACACCTAGAATTTTTAATCCATCAACCATAGCTTGAATACGATCGCTTTCCTTAACGCGCAACTCCTCAGCACCAGTCAAAACTGTTTTCCCTTCAGCACACGCTGCCGCAATAAAAATTGCCGGGAACTCATCAATAGCCAAAGGCACCTGATCTTCTGGAATATCAATACCCTTTAGGGGCGCATAACGAATTCGTATATCCGCAACAGGTTCACCACCTACTTCGCGCTCATTTAGCAACTCTAGGTTCGCGCCCATCAATCGTAAGATATTAATAATACCAATACGAGTAGGGTTAATACCCACGTGCTCTAGAGTGATATCGCTACCAGGGGCAATACTCGCAGCAACCATAAAGAAGGTGGCAGAGGATATATCGGCTGGCACATCAATGTTTGTTGCTATTAACTTGCCGCCAGACTCTACCGTAACCGTATCGCCATCCACCTGAACATCATAACCAAAGCCCTTTAACATGCGCTCAGTGTGGTCACGAGTCGGAGCAGGCTCAGTAACGGTGGTTTTGCCTTGCGCATATAAACCCGCCAACAAAAGACAGGACTTCACTTGAGCACTGGCCATAGGCAACTCATAAGTAATACCCTTTAAAGGTTTAGCACCTTTAATCAACATGGGCGGGCGACCTTCAGCAGCCGTATCAATCTGAGCACCCATCTCTCTCAGTGGATTAGCCACTCGATTCATAGGACGTTTAGATAGGGATTCATCGCCTGTCATTTCAACATCAAAAGTTTGCCCAGCCATTAAACCAGCTAGCAATCGCATTGAGGTGCCTGAATTACCAAGGTAGAGCGTATTAGGTGGCGCTTGTAAACCATGCAAGCCGACACCGTGAATGGTCACCCGACCACGATGAGGCCCCTCAATAACAACCCCCATATCCCTAAAAGACTGCAAGGTTGCAAGACTGTCTTCACCCTCTAGAAACCCAGAAACCTCCGTCACACCTTCCGCAAGTGAACCCAGCATAATGGAACGATGGCTAATGGACTTATCACCCGGTACACGAAAGGTACCGTTTAGGCTTCCGCCTGGTTGAGCTATATAATTGATTTGTTGGCTTTTCATAGGTTCCACATAGGCTCTGCGGGCCAGTATTTTAGAGAAATGATCACGTGCCACTTTGGCGCGGGTGAAAACCCCCATCATGGCTGTACTATCTGACTCGGCAACCGCTTGTTTTAATTGACTTAAATCATGGGTAAACAGATCTAGAGCGTCAAGCACGGCGCGCTTGTTTGCCATAAAGATGTCATTCCACATCTTCGGACTACTGGCGGCAATACGTGTGAAATCACGAAATCCACCAGCAGCATAATTAAATATTTCTTTATTCTCATGTTTATGAGCGAGTGTATCAACAAGAGAGTATGCCAATAGGTGTGGCAAATGACTGGTTGCCGCTAACACCTCATCATGATGCTCAACACTCATAATCTCGACCTTGGCCCCTACTGATTGCCATAATCCAGAAACAACGTTCACTGCATCAGGATCTGTACTATCAAGTGGTGTCAAAATCACCTTATGATTTTTAAACAATGCAGCATCCGCTGCTTCGATACCGCTTTTTTCACTGCCCGCAATGGGGTGCCCCAGAACAAAACTAGACTGATCACAACCAAATACACAACGAACATCTTCAGCAACGGAGCCCTTCACACTACCAACATCAGTGACAATAGCAGCAGGGCTCAATGAAGCTTTCGCTTGCTGTAATATTTCTCTATTGGCTAAGATTGGAACAGAGAGAATAACCAGATCCGCACCAGTAACGGCTTCCTCAACCGTACTGGCAAAAGCATCAATAACCCCGAGAGATTGAGCCTGCTGCATAGAGTCGACATTGCGATCAAAACCAATCACATTCCAGTGCGGGTTAACCTCCCTGAGCGCCTTCACCCAAGAGCCTCCAATCAACCCCAAACCAATAATGGCAACCTGTGAAATGGAATAAGACATTATTCGGCTAACAAACCTTTTAACTCAAGCAAAAAGCGTTGGTTTTCCTGCTGTGTTCCAATTGATACACGTAGATGGTTTGGCATATCGTAATTCGCAACAGGGCGAACAATCACACCTTTTGCCAACAAACCATTAAACACAGCCATTGCACGACCTGGAATTTCAAAGCAAATAAAATTACCTACTGATGGTATCCAGTTTACATTTAACTGATCAAACCCTGCCTCAAGCTGTGACATACCTTGATCATTTAAAGCCTTACTTTGGCGCACGTAATTTTCGTCTTTAATTGAAACCACTGCAGCAGCTAAAGCAAATGAGTCCACATTAAAAGGCGGTCGCACACGATTCATGAGATCAGCAAGCTGCTCACTACTCACACCATAACCCACGCGTAAAGCAGCCAGCCCATAAGCCTTGGAAAAGGTGCGGGTAACAACCAAATTCGGATACTGCGAAAGGTAATCAACGCCGTTAGGGTAGTCAGGCTTATCAACATACTCAAAATACGCTTCATCCAACAAAACAATCACATGCCCAGGCACTTGCGATAAAAATTGCTCAAGCTGTGCCTTAGAATTATATGTACCCGTTGGGTTGTTAGGATTAGTAACAAATACTATTTTTGTTTTTTCGGTGATGGCACGGACCATTGCATCAAGATCATGTCCCCAATTCTTGGCAGGCACCTCAACAACCTCCCCACCCTGCATTTGAGTCACAAGACCATAAATAGCAAACGCATGCTGAGAAACAACAACCTCATCACCAGGATTCACAAATGTTTTAACGATAAATTCCAAAATATCACTGGAACCATTGCCCAATGTAATCTGCTTAGTCGTCACATTAAGCTTTTCACTCAGGACCGTTTTTAACTCAAAGCCATTTCCATCTGGATAACGAGACAGATCTTCAAGCTCTTTAGCAATAACCGCCTTTACTTTATCGCTCGGCCCTAAAGGATTCTCATTACTGGCAAGTTTAATGATATCTTCAGGGTTTAAATCAAACTCACGAGCCAGCTCATCAATCGGCTTACCCGGCTGATAAGGGCTTAACTTCTGCACACCTGATACGGCGTATTTCGTAAAATCAATAGTCATTTAATTACCGCGAGTGATCGCGCCTATTTATTATTGCAAAGTAAATTACAAAACGGCTTTAGGATAAGAGCCTAAAATCTTCAAATCAGATGCGGCCTTTCCTACTTGGTCTAAGACAGACTGAATACCGGCATCTTCAAAATGCCCTTCAAAATCGATAAAGAAATTATAATTCCAAGCACCACTTCGTGATGGGCGGGTTTCGATACGAGTAAGACTCACGCCCGCTTTATGGAACGGCTCCAGTACATGATATAGCGCACCAGGTTGATTTCGACTGGAAACCATAACCGAGGTCTTATCGTCACCACAAGACTGAGTCTTATCAACCCCAATAATCAAGAATCGGGTTGTATTATCGGGCATATCTTCGATATTAGAGGCGATAGCCGTAATCTCATAAAGCTCAGCCGCAGCATCACCAGCGATCGCAGCCGCATTCGACTCTTTCGCTGCACGCTTTGCCGCTTCTGCATTGGAACTAACCGCAACACGCTCTATATTTGGCCAATGAGTATCCAACCATTGACGACATTGAGCCAGCGACTGCGGGTGACTGTAAACTCTCTGAATTTGCTCTTTAGGTTCATTACTTAAAAAGTGATGATGAATACGCAGCGCGACTTCCCCGCATATTTGTAATGATGATTCAGCAAAACTATCTAAAGTGTGAGTTACCACACCCTCGGTTGAGTTTTCGACAGGTACAACACCGTAGTTCACCGAGCCAGACGCAACTTCACGAAACACATCCGCAATGGAAACCTGACTTAAGCATTGAACACTATGACCAAAATGCTTAAGCGCAGCAGCCTGAGTAAACGTGCCTTGCGGCCCCAAAAAAGCAACCTTAAGCGGCTCTTCAAGGGCTAAACAAATAGACATTACCTCACGAAACAAACGCGCCATATCTTCATCAGCAATAGGACCTTCATTTCGAGACATAACCTTACGTAACACTTGCGCCTCACGCTCAGGGCGATAAAACTGAATAGCCTCGCCATTTGCATAGCGCTCTTTCACATGTGCAACATTCTGAGCACACTTAGCACGTTCATTAATTAATGACTGGATCTGTTGGTCAAGGGCATCTATCTGATCACGTAATGCGCCTAATTCTGTCTCTTCACTCATTACGAAATATTTATCCGTTTTGACTGGCAAATTCTTGCATGAACGCGATCAACGCATCCACGGCATTTTCGGTTACCGCATTATAAATACTGGCTCGCATGCCACCGACACTGCGATGCCCCTTCAAATTCAACAACCCTTTGACATCGGCCTGCTGTAGAAACTGATCATCCAACGCTGCATCTTTCAAGGTGAACGGTACATTCATACGAGAGCGATTATGCTTTGCGACAGGATTGGCATAAAAACCACTATTATCAATATAGTCGTAGAGCTTTTTAGCTTTGCGAGCATTGACCTTGGCCATTTCACTCACACCACCTTGCTGCTTCAACCAGTCAAACACCAAACCAGCCAGATACCAAGAATAGGTTGCCGGTGTGTTGTACATAGAACCATTATCTGCGGCTACTTTGTAGTCCATGGCCGTTGGCGTACCATTGATAGTATCACCCAGTAAATCATCACGAACAATAACAATACACAAACCCGCTGGGCCTATATTTTTTTGAGCGCCAGCGTAAATCAAGCCAAACTTAGATACATCAATGGCGCCACTTAGTATGCTCGATGAAAAGTCAGCAACTAAAGGCACATCACCGGTTTCAGGGATATAATCAAACTCAACACCACCAATGGTTTCATTAGGAGTGTAATGCACGTAAGCGGCATCAGGGTTGAGATTCAACTCCGACTGGGACGGTGCGTAGCTGTAATTTTTATCTGCAGAACTAGCAACCACATTCACTTCGCAATAATGCTTCGCTTCTTTAATTGCTTTTTCTGACCACTGCCCAGTATTAATATAATCGGCAGTGGTTTTACCACGCAGCAGGTTCATAGGTATCATGGCAAATTGAGCCGTGGCACCACCTTGCATAAACAATACTTTATAGTTATCAGGAATATTGAGCAGATCGCGTAGATCTTGCTCTGCTTTATTCGCAATAGAAACATACTCATCACTACGATGAGACATTTCCATGACAGATAAACCTTTGCCATTCCAATCCAGCATCTCACCGGATGCTTTTTCTAGCACTGCACTTGGCAGTGCAGCAGGGCCTGCACAAAAATTATAAACTCGAGCCATACATCAAATTAGGCTTACGCCCTACCTTCAGCAAAGTATTTAACAACAATTAAGAAAGGCGACGAGACCTAATCTTAGATTTAATTTTTTCTTTATGTCGATGAAAAGCGGAGACCAACAAGGCCATCATCAGCCCCACAAACACACCTGCAACACATGCAAGTGCCATAACAAGCAGTTTTTTCGGTTTTATGGCACTAACCGGTGCAATCGCTCTCTCATCTACAACAGCCAAGCTAACCTTGCTGTAGTCAATCTCAAGCGACTTTAACTGATCAATTTTAAATAAAAGAGAAGGCAATTCATCAATAAAATGATCTTCACCATAAGGCAACTCTTTTGCTAGTCGCTGCCTATCTTTTATAGCCTTTTCCTCAGCGCGAAGCGCCTTGGTCCCAAACATATAAAGTGGCGGCTCATAAGTACCCACTATTTCACTCTTACTAAATAGGGATTGTGTCTGGCCAACGGCTTGGGCAATTGAATACGCCTCGTTAAGCATTAAACTGCGACGAGTCTGCTCTCCACTGTATTGTTCGCGTAACTGCTTGGCGTCATACTCAAGCTTCCCCACTTGCGCAGCTACTTTGCTATCAATCGACTCTTTAATATCTGTCAACTTAGCAGCAAGAGAAAACTCAGTATAAGCATTCAAAAGATTCGCCGCTTTTTGCGCATCAGGCAATTCAAAACTCACCTTTAGATAGGTTTCAACATCTTTACTACTGGAAACCTTTGAGGACAGGAGCTTGTCGAAATTCGCAAAGTTCTGCGCCTCGGTTAAGCTATCGTTATACACGCCTTTAACTGATTTAATCTCATCTAAATAAGCCTGATAGAAATTTCGGCGGTACTCTTTGGACAGCATCGCTGAGCGTGCGTCTGAAAAAGCCTCGTCTATAGTTTTTGAATAAATACCTTCGAACTGATGCACATTCAATTCAACTACACTATTAGCCGACACAGGCTTCAAAACAACTTGCGTTTCAAAAATCTCAGTAGCCTTGAACAAGTACAGAGCCGCCAACAACACACAAGCAAAAAAGCCGATAAATACCCAGATTTTCTCCTCGACAATGTCATCCCAAAGGTCAAACAAGTCAATTTCATCATCTCTTACCGAATCAAGATCCGATGATTCAAGCCTTCCATTTTGCTCCAAACTCATTCTTATTCGCCCTCTTGAGAATTTGTGTCCACATCTGTATCAGTATCAACAGAGGCATCAGATACAGCCTCAGCATCCACCAATAAATTTGGATCCAAATCATCATCAGCATCTAGAATCGGCGCAACACCGACCAAGCGCTCACCTTCTTGCACCTTGATAAGAGTAACACCTTGGGTATTACGCCCTAACTTAGATACCTCACTAACACGAGTACGAACCAAGGTGCCCTGGTCGCTTATGAGCATAATTTCATGGCCATCATGAACCTGAACAGCGCCAACCAATTTACCGTTACGATCATTTACAACCATGCCGATAACACCCTGCGTACCACGACCCTTAGTTGGGAATTCGGAAATGTCAGTGCGCTTACCATACCCTTTTTCACTGGCCGTCAGCAGAGTACCACCCTCTTCAGGAATAATAAGCGATACAACCGCCTGGCCTTCCGCTAATTTAATACCGCGAACACCACGAGCCGTACGACCCATTTTACGAACGTTTTCTTCCGCAAAACGAACCGCTTTACCACCATCACTCATTAATAGAATATCTTTCGTTCCATCGGTAATGGCCGCTCCCATCAAGGTATCATCTTCATCTAACTCTAACGCGATCAGGCCGCTTGAACGCTGACGAGCAAAGGCTGTTAGATCTGTTTTCTTAACGGTGCCTTTCTCTGTTGCCATGAAAATATAGTGGCCTTCCGTGTATTCACGAATTGGTAAAATCGTTGTAATTCGCTCATCGGCATCCAATGGCAATAGATTCACCACTGGGCGACCACGACTTTGACGAGACGCAACTGGAATATCATAAACCTTCAACCAGTAAACCTTACCGCGGTTACTGAAGCACAGAATCGTGTCATGAGTACTCGCAATGAGCAGATGTTCAATAAAGTCTTCATCTTTAATGGCAGAAGCAGACTTACCGCGGCCACCACGTTTTTGAGCCTGATAATCCGTGATAGGCTGGATTTTCGCATAGCCCCCATGAGACAAGGTTACCACCATGTCTTCTTCTGCAATTAAGTCTTCTAAGGTCAAGTGACGGCGAGTAGCAACAATTTCGGTACGACGCTCGTCACCGTATTCACTGCGAACATTTTCTAGTTCTTCACGAATCACACCCATCAAACGCTCTTGGCTTGCAAGAATTTCAAGGTATTCCGCAATCTCAGCTACTTTAACCTTATATTCATCAATCAGCTTCTCGTGCTCTAAACCGGTTAGCTTCTGTAGACGCATATCCAGAATTGCCTGGGCTTGCACCGGCGACATATAGTACTGACCATCACGGAAACCATATTGCGGCTCAAGGTGATCAGGGCGACACGCATCAGAGCCGGCACGCTCTAGCATTTCAAGCACATCACCTGGCTGCCAAGGCGTAGTTACTAACTTCTCCTTTGCTTCTGCAGCGCCAGGAGACGATTTAATGGCAGCAATAACAGGATCAATATTAGACAGTGCAACGGTAAGACCTTCAAGGATATGACCTCGCTCACGCGCTTTTCGTAGTTCAAAGATCGTACGACGGGTAACCACTTCGCGGCGGTGACGAACGAACGCCTCAAGCATATCTTTAAGGTTTAAAATTTTCGGCTGACCATCAACCAAAGCCACTGTATTAATACCGAATACCGTTTGTAACTGGGTTTGGGCAAACAAGTTATTCAGGACAACCTCAGGCACTTCATTACGACGAAGCTCAACCACAATACGCATTCCGTCTTTATCAGACTCATCACGTAGCTCAGTGATGCCTTCTAATTTTTTCTCTTTAACCAGCTCTGCGATCTTTTCGATTAAGCGCGCTTTGTTTACCTGATAGGGAATCTCAGTAAAGATGATGGATTCTTTACCGTTTTTGTCATCCATTTCGAAGTGATGACGAGCACGCATTTGCACACGACCACGGCCTGTACGATACGCTTCAACAATCCCATCACGGCCATTGATCAAACCCGCTGTAGGGAAATCAGGGCCAGAAATGTACTGCATTAATTCGTCAATGGTTAAATCCGGATTTTCAATAAGAGCAAGGCAACCATTGAGCACCTCGGTCAAGTTGTGAGGCGGAATATTGGTTGCCATACCGACGGCAATACCGCTTGAGCCATTTACCAATAAAGCAGGCACTCGAGTTGGCAACACCTCTGGAATCTGCTCTGTACCGTCATAGTTATCAACGAAATCGACGGTTTCTTTGTCAATATCAGCCAGCATTTCATGGGCCAGCTTATCCATACGCACTTCGGTATAACGCATCGCAGCGGCGCTATCCCCATCCACAGAACCGAAGTTACCCTGACCATCTACCAGCATATAGCGCATGGCGAAAGGCTGAGCCATACGAACAATCGTGTCATACACAGCACTGTCACCATGTGGGTGGTACTTACCGATCACGTCACCCACGACACGGGCGGATTTTTTATAAGCTTTGTTCCAGTCATTACCCAGCACGTTCATGGCGTGTAACACACGGCGGTGAACGGGCTTTAAACCATCGCGAACATCAGGCAAAGCTCGACCTACGATTACGCTCATGGCGTAATCCATATAGGACTGTTTTAGCTCGTCTTCAATATTAACGGGCAGGATCTGTTTGCTTAAATCACCCATGCAGGCATCCTTTATTCTTCCGCCAATTTATTCGGCGTTATTGTTATATAACAAGAGCCACTCAATAATGAGTCGAATCACTCTCTTATTCGGCGCTCTTGTAGGCCCCAATAAAGCGAGTCACTTTACCATAAATGAAAGTATTACCACTAATCAAAAGGGCCAAAAACCCGCCTTTTCAGTTATACTGGCAACACTTTTCATGATTACGTTCATTTTTTAATCAAAGGGATTGCACATGTCGACAAGCACGCTAAGCCTGATCACGCCTAAGTGGATTCTAACACTTGAAAATGAAGGGCTACTGGTCGACCATAGCCTGGTAATCGAACACAATTTAATCAAAGATATTCTTCCCACCGCTTTGGCACATTCCACCTATCCAAGCGCACAAGAAAGCGTATTAGAAAACCAATTACTCATGCCCGGCTTCATTAATTGCCATGGTCACGCCGCCATGAATTTATTCAAAGGCTTGGCAGACGACCTTCCTCTTATGACTTGGTTAGAAGAACACATCTGGCCCGCAGAAGGTCAATGGGTCAGTCCAGAATTTGTAGCCGATGGCACAAAACTGGCCATCGCTGAAATGCTGGCTAGTGGCACAACCTGTTTTTCGGATATGTACTTCTTTCCTGAAGTCGCTGCAGAGGTAGCCGCCGAACAAGGTATGCGCGGCGTATTTTATGGGCCTGTCATGGATTTCCCAACCCCTTACGGCAGCGGACCCGATGAGTACATTGAAAAAATCATTCACGCTCATGACACATTTAAACATCACCCCTTGGTAGACATCGGTTTTGGCCCGCATGCCCCATACACCGTAAGTGACGGGCCGATACAAAAAGTACGCAGCTTGGCCAGCCAACTCGACATGCCCATTCAAATTCACTTGCATGAAACCGAATTCGAAGTATTAGATGCCTTAGAAAAAACGAATAAGCGCCCAAGCGAGCGCTTACGCGACCTAGGTTTCTGGGGGCCAGATGTTCAAGCGGTTCATGTCACACAAGCCAACGCAGTGGATCAAGATATTTTCAAAGAGCATAATGTGCACATTATTCACTGCCCAGAGTCGAACTTAAAATTAGCCAGCGGCTTCTGCCCCATTCATGAGATGCAAAACCAAAACATCAATATCGCATTAGGGACGGACGGTTCAGCCAGTAACAATAATTTAGACATGCAAAGTGAAATGCATACCGCCGCACTGCTAGCAAAAGGTGTCGCCAACAATGCCAGCGCTCTGCCTGCAATTGAGGCTATTAAGATGGCCACGATCAATGGCGCAATCGCCATGGGCAAAGAGCAAGAAATAGGCTCTCTAAAAATCGGCAAGCAAGCCGACATTATCAGCTTTGACTTTAATAACATCGCTTGCGCACCGGTTTACGACCCTGTGTCCCATCTAGTCTATAGCGCATCAGCTTCGCAGGTTGATCACGTATGGGTTGCAGGAAAACTGCAAGTTAAAAACAAACAACTATGCCACCTCAATACTCACCAACTAATAGAGATGGCACAACGCTGGGCCGAAAAAATTCGCCCAACAAACCAATAATAGAGATTACTATTTTTAAATTTGGAAAAAACAATGAGCAACGTAGATCAAGCAGAAGTCGCAAAATTCGAAGCATTGGCCAGTCGCTGGTGGGATAAAGAAAGTGAGTTCAAACCTTTGCACGACATCAACCCATTACGCACCAATTTTATTGATGGTCATGCACAATTGGCAGGTAAAAAAGTGCTGGACGTAGGTTGCGGCGGCGGCATTTTAAGCGAAGCCATGGCCCAGCGAGGAGCCACCGTAACAGGCATCGACATGGGCGAAGCGCCGTTAAAAATTGCCAAGCTACATGCCTTAGAAAGCGGTTTAAATATTGAATACCAAAAAATTCCAGTAGAAGAATTAGCCGAGCAACAAGCTGAATCGTTTGATGTGGTAACCTGCCTTGAAATGCTAGAGCATGTACCCGACCCTTCTTCCATCATTCGCGCCTGCTACAAATTATGCAAACCCGGTGGACAAGTCTTTTTCTCTACCTTAAATCGTAACCCTAAAAGCTTTTTGTTAGCTGTTGTAGGCGCTGAATACATACTCAACATGCTTCCTAAGGGCACGCATGACTACAAAAAATTCATTCGCCCAAGTGAACTTGCTGCATGGGCCCGCCAAAGCGGCCTAAGTGTCGGCGAACTAACCGGTATGAGTTACAACCCTATCACCAAGACCTATAAGCTAGGCCGTGATACGGATGTAAACTATTTAATGCAAACCAGTAAGCCCGCTTAGTATGAGTCAAGCAAGCCACCCTTCTGCCGACTACCAAGGCGTATTGTTTGATCTGGACGGCACACTGATCGATACCGCTGAAGATTTCATCTTGTGCTTAAACGACTTACGCAAGGCAGACAAATTAGCACCATTGCCTGCCGACGAGATACGCAAGGTCGTCAGCGATGGTGCTCGTGCAATGATCAAGCTGGCATTCGGCATCAACGAAACAGATACCGACTTTGAAGAAAAAAAACAGCAGTTTTTAGACCTATATCTAAACAATATTGCACGCAAAAGCAGTCTGTTTAACGGTTTAGACAAGACACTGGAATGGTGCGAAGCCAATCAAATTCCCTGGGGCATCGTAACCAATAAGCCTCGGCTGTATAGCGAGGCTTTATTAGACGCATTACAACTCAGCGATCGAATAAATACCCTGGTGTGCCCTGATGATGTCACCCACACAAAGCCAGACCCAGAGCCTTTATTCAAAGCTTGCAGCCATATCAAACTTCCACCGCAGCAATGCCTTTATGTTGGGGATCATGCCCGTGACATCGAAGCCGGCAAACGTGCCAATATGGCTACCATCGCGGCTGCTTATGGCTATGTTCACAGCGAAGACGAAGCCCAAAGCTGGCAAGCAGATTGGTGCGTGACCTCTTCTGACGAATTAAATCACCTACTGCAAACGCTTCTTCGCCCCCAAAGCGGCAATCCATTACCGCAAGCGGCTAAGCATTAAAAACTTCCGGAACTCATATGAACACCAAACCTCTTCAAAACAAAGTTATTCTCGTCACTGGCGCCAGCTATGGCATTGGTGAGGCGGCCGCATATGGCTTTGCAAAGGCGGGCGCCACCGTCATTCTTCTTGCCCGTACCGAAGACAAACTCAATGCCATTTACGACGACTTCTTAGCTCAAGACCTGCCTGAGCCTGTAATTGTCGCGTTTAACTTAGAAACCGCGCCAGAAGAAGCGTATTTTCAGCTACGAGACATGATCGACAAAGAATTTGGGCATCTAGATGGCTTGCTTTTAAATGCCGCTATGCTGGGCCAGCGCACCCCCATTGCTAACTATAACTGGCAAACATGGAGCAAGGTCATGGACCTCAACGTCAATAGTCAGTTTTTAATGTCTCGCACCTTATTACCGCTACTGGAGAGCAGCGGCAAACATGCATCTATTATCTTCACCTCCTCTAGTGTTGGGCGAGAAAGTAAGGCGTTTTGGGGCGCGTATGCGGTTTCTAAATTCGCCATTGAAGGCTTGATGCAAACTATGGCAGCAGAGCTTGAAAACACCAGCCAAGTACGCGTGAATAGCTATAACCCCGGCGGTACACGCACAGGCATGCGTGCAGCAGCTTATCCGGCCGAAAACCCTGAGCACGTTAAAGCCCCAAATGCCATTATCGATGAATACATTCATTTAATGAGCGAAGCCGGCCACGACACCCATGGCCAAGCCCTAACGTTCGAAGCCTAAAGCAAAATATTGACGACTAGCTTGATAACACATCAGGCTAGTCAAATAACGTCAACTTTACGTAATCTTAAATGGAAACTAAGTTCAATAAACTGACGCTTTCCCAGGTAACCTCTGAATTTACCTGCCTTTTTTCTGCCAGTTTTTTATCGAAACCATCAAAACAACTGTAACCCATTGATTTAGAAGGCATTTATACACGCACACACAATTGGCACAATAATCGCTTAATCAAACGCATATTTACACAGTTTGAGGCCCGATTATGGCGACTCAGTTTTCAAATATTACCGATCTACAAGATGACAAGCTGACGCCTTACTCGCAGCTTGCGGCGAAACCACAGATTAAATCCGATGTTTTAATCCGTCTTGCGACGTTTTTACAAACCAGTTTGGAGTACCAGAGCTTGCTTGGTATCTTTCAACGTGAAATTGCCAGTACCGTGTTAATCGATGGATTGGTGTTTGAAAACGCAGATCTCAATATAAATTTCACGTTAGGCCAGCTTGGCGTTCATAGCAGTAATTATCAATTAAAAGCTCAAGGAAATTACCTGGGCGACATTACCTTTTATCGCACCACCCGCTTTCGTGAGCACGAACTAGCTAACCTTGAAGCCCTGATGGGGACATTGGTATACCCACTACGCAACGCCATGCGTTACCGCCGTGCCCTTGACCAAGCCTTTAAAGATCCGCTCACCGGCGCGGGAAATCGAATTGCGCTGAACGACAATTTAACCCGTGAAATGGAACTCAGTAAGCGCTTAAATTATGACTTAAGCGTACTCATGATCGATCTTGACCACTTTAAACGCATCAATGATGGCTATGGCCATCTAGTGGGTGACGAGGTACTCAAAGCCGTTGTTACACAGATCAAGGATTGCATCCGACAAACCGATATCTGCTTCCGCTACGGTGGCGAAGAGTTCGTGGTACTGCTTAACAATGCCAATATTGCGAATGCTCGACTCATTGCAGAACGCATCCGCATGACCGTATCTGATTTATGCATTGCTACCGACAAGGGCCTCCTTCAAGTCACGCTCAGTACAGGCCTTGCCATGCTTAAAGAGGACGATAGTTGTAACGACCTATTAAAGCGTGCAGACAGTGCCCTCTACCAAGCCAAGCAATCCGGCCGAAACAAGGTATGTGTAAGCAAAGAGAGCCATGCAATCACATCACAATAAAAGTTAATGGAGTCCATCTCTATTAATGGCTAAAATGCCGCAATGAAATTTGATGTCACTCCCATTGCCTTTGTTCAATCTTGCTACAAAGAAAAATTTGCCACGCCTCGCCAACCCGGAATTGTTAGCGCCGCTACTGGTGTTGTTGCACTTGTTCCACCATTTAACGACCCTGATAGTGTTGATGGGCTAGAAAACTGCAGTCACATTTGGCTTCAATTCATATTCCACCAATGCATTGATAAAGGTTGGAAAGCAAAAGTTCGCCCACCAAGATTAGGCGGCAACAAAAAAATGGGCGTTTTCGCCACCCGAGCCACTCATCGCCCCAATGCAATTGGCATGTCTGTGGTGAAATTAGATCGAGTGGAAATTACGAAAGAGGAAGTTCTGCTTCATGTCAGCGGTTTAGACCTAATCGACGGCACACCGGTAATCGATATCAAACCCTACATTCCGTACAGTGATGCCATAAGTGATGCGCACTATCCGTTTGCCCAACAAGCCCCTAAGCACATCCCCGTACATTTCTGCAAAGCAGCAAAAGAATCCTTGGAAAATAAAGTAAAACTTAAAAACTTAATTAGCCAGGTGCTTTCGCAAGACCCAAGGCCAGCCTTCCATAAAATCGATGAAAACCGAGTTTATGGGGCAAAATTGGAAGACCAAAATATCACTTGGACTTACCAGCTAGTAGATGGTGAATACTCCATTGAAGTAAAGACCGTTGAGCCAACAAAGTAATTATTGACTCAACAAGGCACCGCTAAGCTGCCTGACTCTGTTGCTTAGACACCGCGCTATTAACGCTCTTGGTTAAATCAGGCTTACCTGCCAGTGCATATTCATGCAAACCAGGTAGGTGAATGGTTTGCAAATACACTTTCCAACTGTAGCTATCCGCTTTCGCGTTAAACATTTTTTGCTCAACCACTGAAAAACGGGCCTGTAACTGCTCAAGCTGAATGGAGTCGAAGCGGTATTTAGGCGCGGTATAAAAACCAAAAATAGTCGCTAAACTGGCAGTTGTATTCGCTTTTTCCATTAATCGGCCAGCCGTCTTTGACCCCATTAAACGACCCAAGATGGTTTTTAACCACGTACTCCCCTTGAGTGCTGCCATATATAAGCGGAATGTTTTTGGTGTTACGGTTTTAAATGTATCTTGAGGCTTGCCTGCAAATAATCTAGGTAATTGCTGATATTGTTCAAGCGATGCTTGTTGCACATAGTCGATGAATTGCTTGAGTCGAATGGGGTTTAAACGACCACTGCAGCACTGGTAAATACGGTAACGACTGGAACCTTGAAACAGTTGAGCGCTGGACATTAATGCCGCGTTAGCAACAAGATCCACAGGAATCACATCTAAAATGCCGTTATCGTCCCCAGGAAAAATAGACACGCGCCCTTTGGCATAGGCGTAGATAAGCGCATCGGCTACTTTCACCCCTTCAACCCAGCCAGGTAGGGGAGAACTGACCGCACTTTCGATGATAGATGGGCGCAGTATGGTTAAGTTTTGCCCTCCTAAAGCCTGAATCAATAATTGTTCACCCAGCCATTTAGTAAAAGTATAGGTGTCATTCCAGCCAAAGTGTTGGCTTTGCTGAATCCCAAGCTGAATCAACTTACTTTGCTGCTTAGAGACATCGCGGGCGCCTTGATATATCCGCTCAATTTTACGATTCAACTGACCAATAACCGGGTCAATGTCATAGGTGCCGTCTTTTCTGCGAGATATTAATCCCGAAGATGGAGAAACCACTTCTTCACGCATCACCCCACGATTCAAGCCGTTTACATAACAGGTCGATATTTGTAAAACTTTAGTCGCTTTACTGCCCTGAGCTTTTGCTTGTGCCAGTTTGACAATATTATTGAGACTTAAGGTATTGATTTGAAGGGCTTGATCCATGGCTTCACGGAAGTTGACGCTAGCCGCTGAATTAACAATAAGGTCTAAGACACCGCCTAATTTAATGAAATCAACATCGGGCAACCCAAAATTGGGGGCTGTAAGCTCACCGGAAACGACTTCAATCTTAGAAGCAATAAACGCATCAAAGCCTGCACCATGCTTATCACGAAGCACATCAAACAAGCTTGAACCAATCACATCCCTCATACAGCGCTCTTCTGCACTCAGGGCGCCACCGCCTCGAACAAGCAAGTACACGCGTCCTACATCGGGTGTTTCGCGTAATATTTTTTCTAAGATTGCTTTACCCAAGAAACCCGTGGTACCGGTAATTAGCACCTGTTTTTGAGAAAATGACTCAACTACGGAAAGGGAATTAACCTGACTCATTGAAATGCCTGTTATTGTTGTTTTTATTATTTTTTGGCCGAAGCCAATTAGCGTGTATCAATTTGTACTGCACATTATGGCGTGATGCACCCAGACAGTCCACTTGTCTAACAATAATTATTGGTGCTGGCTGAATTTCTGCTTTAAGCCTACCCTTTATAAGTTAGAATAATCATATAAGCATCAAATACTTAAAGGGTTGTCTTTTGCCGCGCAAGATCACAAAAAACAGTCTGGTTAAACGGCTATTTTTTATCTCCCTACCGCTAACATTATTAGCGGGGGTCCTTTATGCGGGTGTGATTATTTATATTGAAAGTCACAGTCTTAAAGAGACCCAGCTCGCGCAAGTTAAAACACAGATGCAGCAGTTAGCTAAAGTGGTGGCTATTCCCACCTGGAATCTTGATCAACAATTCATCAACAACTATCTGACCCAGTATGCTCAAGATCCTCACATTCTGTGCATTGAGCTTATGTCTGACGCTAATTTTACCGAACGCTCCCCTGCTGACTGCCAGCATCCTGAATCAAAAGATATCGAATTATTTAGCGAACCCATTATTTTTGAAGATCAATACATTGGCGTGGTAGTGGCATCCTTCAAAGTAGAACTGGACAATAAACGCTTAAAATTCATTCTATTAAGCCGTATCCCCACTGCCCTTGTGGCATTACTGAGCATATTCATTGTGGTGTTCTTGGTATTCAGACGCTGGGTAGTGGCCCCCATAGAAGCCATTATGACCAGCATAGAAGCCTCTGGTTTAGACGGAAAGCACCACCCAGTTAACTGGAAAAGCAAGGATGAGATTGGCACCCTGGTTGAGACCTTCAATGAAGCCCAATTAAAACAAGTCCAGCATGACCACATGGTCACATCAGAAAGAGACAAAGCAAAACAGGCCCTTGCGGATTTAAAGCATGCTCAATCACAATTGGTTGAAAGCGAAAAAATGGCCTCTTTGGGCTCACTCGTTGCCGGCATAAGCCATGAAATCAATACGCCTCTGGGGGTTGCACGAACCAGTGCAAGCTATGTCGAAGACAGCGTCAAGCAAATGGAAACCGCGTTTAAAGAAGGCACGCTTACTAAAAATGAAATGAAAGACTTTATTGATACGTTTAATGACGGCATCAAACTCATGAATGCCAACTTAATCCGAGCCAGTGAACTCATGACCAGCTTCAAACAAGTCAGTGCGGATCAAAGCTATGACGAAAGCCGTGACTTTAATTTGTATGATTACTTACAAGAAACACTCTACACATTAAAGCCAAACTTAAAACGCTATCAAGTCTCTATCTTATTAGACTGTGACGAAAGCATCATGATTCATAGCTTGCCTGGTGCGCTTTCTCAGGTGATTACCAACCTTATTATGAACAGCCTCATTCACGCCTACGAGCCTTCAGACAACGGTAGCATTCGGCTCAAAGTAAGAGAAATCGATGATCATATAGAAATGGTTTACAGTGATGACGGCGCTGGCATGAGCGAAGATGTCACCAAAAAGATATTTGACCCGTTCTTCACAACCAAGCGCGGTAGTGGCGGCACAGGCCTAGGTATGCACATTATTTACAACATCATCACCCATAAATTACAAGGCACGATCGATGTGCACTCTGAACTTGGTAAAGGCAGTCAATTTATAATAAATATCCCTCAGAGTATCTTGCCTGACGACTCGATTTAACTACAGCGACCAAACCGCCCATTCATTACCGCATGGGTCTTGAAAATGAAAACGTCGCCCACCTGGAAATGTGAAAATATGCTTAATCACCTTTCCACCTTGCTGCTCTACTTTATCTAACGTGTGCTGAATATTCTCACTAAACAAAACAACCAGAGCACCTCCGTTTTTTATCGATGACGATAATGGGGCTTTATAAAAGCCGCCGTCAATGCCTGAATAAGTAAATGCGGTATAGTCGGCACCATAATCCGTAAACTTCCAAGCAAAAGTCTGACTAAAGAACGTTTTAACTTTCTCAAGATCGCTAGCTGGAAGCTCTACATATGTGATTTTTTCATGAACAGACATAAACGCCTCGCCTAGATAAAAGCAAACTGCAATAAAAAAGGCCGCATTGCGACCTTTTCTAATTTAACATTAATTAAAACATGTGCGCTATGAGTTTGCTTTGATCTTATAAAACAAACTATACAAAACAGGCACTGCTATCATAGTTAAGATGGTTGCAAACGCCAAGCCGCCCATGATCGTAACCGCCATGTCTGCGAAAAACGCATCAGTCAGCAAAGGTGCCATACCCAAAATCGTGGTAATGGCCGCCAACGATACAGGACGCAAACGACTTAAACTGGCTTCAACAATTGCTTCAAACTTATCCATACCCGTTTCTATTTGGATGTCGATTTCTTCAATCAACACAATTGCATTTTTAATCAACATACCAAATAAGCTTAAAAAGCCTAACAAGGACATAAACCCAAACGGCAAGTCTGCAATTAATAAACCTGCAACCACGCCACAAACCGCCATCGGCACAATAAGCCAAATGACCAAGGGTTCTCGCACAGTACCAAACAAGAAAATCGTGATTAATATCATCACCAAAAAGCCTAATGGTAAACCCCCACCGAGCGCCTTTTGTGCTTTACCGGCACTCTCGTATTCACCACCCCATTCGATGCTATAACCATCTGGCAGTTTTAGCGCTTCAATTTTAGGGCGAATACGACTCAAGGCAGATGCGGCTGTGTCATTCACCCCAGGTTCTGCGTACACACTCACCGTACGAATACGATCTCGGCGATAAATCAGCACACCTTCTGATTCCACTTGCATTTTAGGGCTAATTTGACGCACCGGCACATAGCTACGCTGGTACTGACTCCAAACCAACGCATCTTGCAGCTGTTGTAATTGATCCGTTTCTTCTGACGTTTCATGAGGGGTTTTAGCTTTGGCAATAATGTCATAGCTGTAATCACCATCACGTAACTTACCAAGCTTCAATCCGTTACTCGAAAACTGTACCGCATCAGAGAAGTCCGCACGGGTGACACCGGCTACCCCTGCCGCATACTCATCGTATTGAGGCACTAAAATTAGCTCTTTTTGACGCCAGTTTTGACGAATATCCAGTAACTCACCGTCTTCTTTAAAGATGGTTTCCGCCTCATGGGCTAGCTGACGCAGTACCGTTTGGTCTGGCCCCATGAAGCGCGCTTCTAACTTCGCACCCACACCTGGACCAAAAATAACACGAGTATTGTAGATACGAGCATCAGGATCATTTTCTTGTAATTGAACCGTTAATTTCTCAATAAGCGCAGGAATCTGATCTCGTTCTTGTGTACGAATAATCATGACACCATAACTTTCATTGGCCTGCTGAGGGGCGTAGGTCAGTGTATAACGGGTCGCGCCTTTACCGACAAATGATGTTACCGCTTGCACTTCGTCGTAACCCAGAGCAAATGCTTCGGCCTGCTCCAAATAGGCTGCCGTCTCTCGAATATCACGAGACTGAGGCCCCCAATAATGCACATAATAAATCGGCGTATTCGAAGCTGGGAAGAAACCTTGCTTCACTAGACCGAAACTCATGTAGCTGATTAAGGTTACGCCGATCAACATCCAAACCGTTTTCCCTCGGTTATTCAGAGCCAATAAAAGATAGCGTTTATAGGTCTTATGCAAAAAGCTAGTAAAGCTTTCATCATTGCCTTTATCGCCTACCTGAAAAAAGTAAGAGCCAAACAAAGGGGCCACTGTAATGGCTAAAATCCAAGACAAAAATAGTGAAATTAATATCACGGCAAACAGTGAAAATAAGAATTCACCCGTCGCGTCATTTGATAGACCAATACCAGAGAAGGCCGCAATACCAATAGCGGTTGCCCCGAGTAATGGCCATTGCGTTTGCTTCACAACATAACTTGAAGCATCTAATGCGTTATACCCTTTTTGCATACGTAGCATCATGCCTTCGGCAACCACAATGGCATTATCCACCAACATCCCCATGGCAATAACAAGCGCCCCTAAGGAAATACGTTGAAGGTTAAGGCCGTACAACCACATCACTAAGATGGTACCCAATACCGTTAACAGTAAAACCGCACCCACGACCACACCAGCGCGCCAACCCATAAACAAACACAAGGTCGCAATTACAACCACAACCGACATGATCAGATTGGTAATGAAACCACCAACTGCCTCATCAACCACTTGAGCTTGATCGTAAATCGGTTGAAGAATAATACCTGCTGGTAAGTTGGATAAGATTTCATCAATACGCTGACGAACACCAATACCGACTTCAACAACGTTAGCTTCAATGTTGGCAGCCACCGCCAAGGTAATAGCAGGCTGGCCATTATGACGAATTAAAATATCTGGAATGTCCACCACATCAAACGTCACTTGAGCGATATCTTTGATGCGAATTTGACTAGTCGAGCCCGGTAAGCCCAGTGTGATATTTTCAATGGCATCCACATGAGACTCAACGCCCCCCACAGGAATACGAATTCGTTGGCCATCAATATGTAATCGACCACTGCCGTATGGGCGAAGGCTATACGCTAGTGCGTTTTTTACATCCGGTAAAGAAATGCCCAGGTTTGCCAGTTGAGACGTATCAATATGCACCGTAATTTGTTGCTTCAATACCCCTTCAACGGACACCTTGGTCACATTAGGCACGGTTAATAAATCACGACGAATAATACGAGAGAATTCACGTAGCTGGTAAGGCGTGAAATCGGGTGCAGTCAGTGCGTAATAAAGGCCGTATACATCGCCAAAATCATCTGCCACTCGAATCGGCTGAACACCAGTGGGCAGAGAATTCTGCACATCGGACATACGCTTACGTAACTCGTCCCAAATTTGTGGTAATTCATGACCATCAAATGTGGGCTTCATTTCCACTGTAATTTCAGACACACCAGGCTTAGACACAGAGTTTACAGAATCAACCTGTGACATTTGCTGAATAGCAGTTTCTAGGGGTTCCGTCACCTCTTTTTCGACTTGCTCAGCACTAGCACCAGGGTAAGCCGTAATGACCATTGCCTCTTTAATCGTAAAAGAAGGGTCTTCTAATCGGCCAATTTCACCCAAGCCAATCAAACCACCAATTAAGCAGATAACAACCAGCAGCCAGGTATTCACTGGCGTGCGGATGGACGCCTTTGCAATATCCATAAGTTAGCCCCTTACTGCACGCTAAAAGGGCGAACAAGCAGCCCTTCTTTCATTTGTGTCACACCGGCGGATACCACTTTTTGGTTTTCTTCTAAACCAGACAATACCGCTACCCAGCCTTCTACCATGGGCCCTACCGTGACCACCTGAGAGCGAATACGCTGGGTATTTTCGTCATAAACCCAGACAGACATGGTGTCATCCGCGGCGGTGACTAATGCGCTTACTGGTACACCCAGTACTGCTGGCATCGTGTCATCACTGCCTTTAAGAGTAACCGTGGCGCGAACGCCCGGTGTGATTTCAACGCCTTTCAATGCATCCATGGCATACACCACTTCATAGGTTTGGCTAACTGGGTCTGGTTCGGTTGAATACTCGACATATTCAATATCAAAATCTTTATCAATTGCGCCATCAATATAAGCCGATGCTTTAGCAATTTGAGAGCGGCTGTATTCACTCACTAAGCGTTCTGGAATATCAAATTTGAAATGGATACGAGATAAGTCTTGTAGACGGGCGATGGGAGTCCCCGGATTAATGAAGCCTTTGTTTTCGATCAAACGCTTAGACACCATGGCGTCAAACGGGGCTTTTAGTACGCTGTACTCTAGATTGGCCTTGGCGTTTTCCAGCTCAATTTTGGCTAACTCGTAACTCACTTCGGCATTATCAACGGATTTTTCCGAGCCAATCCCTTTTGTCGCGATGGCTTTCACACGTTTAAGCTCTAAGCTCGCTTGTTTCACCTTCACTTCAGCCATACGCACAGCACGTTCAAATGGTTCTGGCTCTAATTGAGCAATCACGCGGCCTTTCTTGATGGTTTTACCTTCCGGTAAATTCACCGACTCTAAGCGACCACTTACTCTAAAAGCCAGATCCACTGTGGTCTTCGCCATGACTTTCGCTGGAAACGTAAACTCATGTTCCGTTGTGGCATTTCTCACTTTGGCCAACTGCACAACAACGGCCTTTTCTTGCACTTGCTGAACGTCGTCACCATTACCACAACCCACCAAGGCGGTTATGATCAATAAGGCTAAAAAAGAACCCTTATGTCCCATGTGTTTATCTCCAAGTTATTCCATCTAAGCATAGTCGCGACTTGGTCATCGACCAGGCACTGATATTTTGATGCGTATTTGTAGCACATTGACAGGTTTACACATAGTGTTAATCTGTCAATCAGATCCCCGTATCAGGCAAAACACCTATCTAAATTTGCAACAGTGAGCGACTAGGTAACAACATTGACCACAAATACAGAGCAAAAAGTCCTCGCCAGTGCGAGACAATGCTTTTTTGGGCATGGCTACAAAGCCAGCAACATGACCCTAATCAGTGAGTACTCAGGTTACTCCCGTGCGACTATTCATAAGTATTTCAAAAATAAAGACGATGCATTTCGCCAGGTCTTTCACCGTTTCCAGCAGCAGGCTAATGAGGCATGCCAACCGATTATGGCTCAGCAACTTGAGTGCTGGGAACGTATCCATCTGATCATGCAGACATGGCTAAAGCCCACGTTTGATGAAGTGAGTGATCAATTCATTCTTAACGATTTGAAATACCACGTCCAACAGGTGGCTGAAGATATCTTCAAACAAGCAAGACAAGGTATTGAGGATATGTTGTGCGAAATCCTGCATAACGCTGAATTAAAACAAGAACTATCCCTCACAAACCTTGGTGTGAGCCCTCGAAAGCTGGCCAAACTATTATTGGCCAGTTTAGACGGCTTAAGGGGACACTTAGAAAAACAAGATTTAGAACAGGCTAGTCAAGATATCTTGCGTATTTTTAAGTTAGCTTGTCGCTAGGGGAATGATCGTTAGGTAGTGGCTTTTTTTGCTGGCGGCGAGATTGCGCATACAAATCATTAAAGACATTAAAATAGGCATCCAGTGCTTGTCCAGCTGCCACCTGCTTATGTTGAATCAATAACTCTATGGCCACTTCAACAGTACACAAATGAAACTCATCCGGTGCTTTGCGCAGTTTGTATTGGCTGTGACGCTGGGTGTTTAACGGCAATACTGGTAGCGCCTGCAAGTATTCACTTAATCGAAACATGCGCCCTGCTTGTCGCCAGCTGCCATCTAAAATAATAAATAAAGGCATTTTACCGTCTTGGTCATCGGCCTGCCTTACCACTCGATCCTCATACCCTCCCCGATCACCAGGAAAAATAATATAAGGTTGGAACACTGGATTGTTCAGTAAACTCAAAAACTCAGGGTCAGGCTCAGTGCGGTGCCAATAAAAGCGATGTGTATAGTCTGGTAGGATATGTTCAATCAAACGACCCGTATTACTGGGCTTGTAGCTTTCCTCTTTATGCATCAACAAACAGATATGCACTTGGTGTGAATCTGTTTGTTTAAAAGCCTGCTGGTGCGCGCACAAACAATACCCTTCGGCCATTAAGCACAAAGGACAGCGCTTTACATTACTGCCCTTTGCAAGATACGGCTTGCGCGGCGCATCAGCTTGGAATGCCACTTAGTACAGCCTACTTAACGATTTCATTAATTTGCAGTGAAACACGTTTAGTCTGACTACTCATAACAGCGCTCACACCTTGGATATCACCTGGTTTGGCATTACCGACACCACTTTTACTGATACGAGCAGTGATCACCACATTTTCAAATTGGCTCAAACGCAGCGCTGGCATCATCGCCATGGAATCATCAAGCGTCACCGTCACAGGCCACTCACTGACCGTTAAGCGCTTAACAGCGAGCGGCATCGGAGGACCATTTTCTGCTTTGGCTAAAACAAATAGATCACCCTCTTTCGGTAACTTAGACACCATTTCTTGAGCAATATTCACCGTTACCTGAATCACTGCAGGTTTTACGGCATCTTCTTGCGCTTTAATTTGGGCGCGTTCTTCTTTAGTCATTTGCTCTAAGGCTTTGTCAATGCCGCCTTGAATGGCCACTGCATTTGGATTTGAAACCGGCATCATACTGATCAATCGCTGCCAATAGCCAACCGCTTCCACAAAACGTTGTGCGTCGTAGGCGGCCACCCCTAATAAACCCAAAGACGTTTCATCATTAGGGTTAATCGACAACACATCTTTTAACAATGACTGGGTCGCCGCATCGAGCTTGCGGTCATTTGCAAAAAACTGAGCCTGGGCCAACTGAGCCATGGCAACGGCCTGATCTTGCTTAGAGTCCACTGGCAACAGCTGAAGTGCTTGAGTGAAGCCAACCACAGCCTGATCAAATCGGCCCATATCGAAATTTAAACGACCAAGCAGATACCACATTTCAATGTCATCTGGAATTTGCTGGGTTTGCACATCAAGACGCTCAATTAACTCTAAAGCATCCTGCTCACTAAAAGTGGCTTGGCCACTTTGTTGTAATAGCTGAGTGATCGCCAATTCATTTTCAGCCCCTAACTTGATGTATAGGCCAACGCTGACAATCGTAATCAAAATCACAGACGGCACAAACAACCATTTGCCCTTGCTGGAAGCTTGATCATGAGTCTGCTCTAAACCCTCTTCTTGATCTTGGGTATCCGCCAATAAATTCAGTTTCACTTCTTGGCTTAAGCTTTCATATTCGGCCGCACCAATTCGCCCTGCATTTAAATCGGCTTCTAAATCACGCAATTGGGATTTATAAATCACCACATTGCTATCTTGTCTCTTCACTTCACTGCCACGCAGTGACACAAACAAAGGCAAACACAATACAAATACAGCCAACAAAAGCAGTGCCGCGATACCTAACCACAAACTAAACATGGTCATCCCCTTTGTCTTTTTCTAATAACTCATTAATGCGCTTTTGCTGATCAATCGATAAATCCTGAGATACCGTTTCGCTTTGTTTTCGCTTACGAACAATAAACACCAAACATATCAGACCCACCACTAACAGCCCAACCGGACCAAACCACAACACATACGTCATGGCGTTCACTTGTGGGCGATACAAAACAAACTCACCGTAACGATCCACCATGAAATCAATAATCGAATCTCCGTCACTGCCCGATTTCACCTGCTGATACAACTCCCGGCGAAGGTCACCGGCAATCATGGCATTACTATCGGCTAGATTTTGATTCTGACACTTAGGACAGCGTAACTCGACGGCTAGCTTTTCAAATAATTGGGCGCGGGTTTCATTTTCCAAAGGTGTTCCGTCATCAAATACATATTCATGTCCACCCACGATGGCCAATGAACACTGACTAAAAAGGAACGCTATCAATAACAAACCATATTTCATCATTGGCTCACCACCTGTTTGGACTCTTCAACCAGTGACAGCCAGATCTTTTCTAATGGCGCCCATGTCCCTTGAGTAATTACACCTTGATGCTTGTGTCGGATAACACCATTCACATCGACAAAAAATGTTTCAGGTGCGCCAGTGACGCCCAAATCCATCGACAAGGTGCCATCAACATCATCCACTGAATATTCATATGGGTTCCCAAGGTCCTTTAACCACTTAATGGCCGCGTCATTATCATCTTTGTAGTTCACCCCAATAATGCGTACGCCTTGCTGGGCCAACTCTACCAAGAATGGGTGTTCGACTTTACAACTGATGCACCAGGTTCCCCACACATTCACCAAGGTCACTTGGCCTTGCAAACTACTTTGGGTTTTCAGCTCCTCACCAATAAGAGTTGGTAAAGAGAACTCAGGAAAGGGTTTATCAACCAAGGCTGATGGTATTTCTTTCGGATCCAAGTACAGGCCTCGCCATAGCAAAAGACCTAGTAAGGTAAACATAATAAACGGAATAAATAACGTCCAACGCTTCATAATCAAACCCTACTTAATTCACAGTACGTGAACGGGACAAGCGATAACGCTTGTCACAAATGGCTAAGATGCCGCCCAAGGACATGAAAATTGCACCCAACCACAACCAGCGAACATAAGGTTTATAGTGAATGCGAACTGCCCACGCATCGCCATCCAAAGACTCACCTAAGGCAATATATAAATCACGGAACAAGCCTGCATCAATATCGGCCTCCGTCATGATGTTACGTTGCACTTTATAGTGACGTTTTTGCGGTTTCATGGTGGTGTAGTATTCATCGTTATAGAACACACGAATCTGGCCTTCATCTGCAATATAATTCGGGCCTTTTACTTTTTTCACGCCGTCAAAAATAAAGTGGTAACCCGATGCATCGACCGTATCGCCAGGTACGACACGCACATCGTGCTCTTGTGTGTAGTTACTCACGATACAAATACCCATGGCGGTCACCGCTACCCCCATGTGAGCGAGGATCATGCCGTAATAGCTTAAACTTAACTTTTTAAGTCCAGCCCATAAGCCAGCTTTCACATTTGCTTTACGGTACACATCCAATAACGTTGCACTGATGACCCAAGCACTTAGCGCAACACCCACAATAATTTGCCAGGTATAATGCACGCCATATAGGAATGGAAACACTAAGGATAATACAACGGTAAACGCTGCAGCTGGCCAAAGCTGTGAGGCCAACCATTTACTATCTGTCTTTTTCCAACGACTAATAAAGCCTAAGCTGATGAATAACATCAACACCGACATCAAGGGCACAAAGAATAAATTAAAGAATGGAGCGCCCACACTGATCTTTTCATCAAAGAAAAAATCCGCTGCTAATGGATACAAAGTACCCAACAACACCATGGCCGCCGTCACCACCAGCAATACGTTATTTAACAACAAGAAGCTTTCTTTACTTACCCAAGAGAAACTCACACGTGCCACAACCGTAGGCGCTTTTAGTGCATAGATTAATAAAGAGCCACCAATCGAAATAATCAGTAACGCTAAAATAAACAAACCACGATCAGGGTCACTGGCAAAAGCGTGGACACTGTTAAGCACGCCCGAACGAACAAGGAAGGTTCCCAGTAAGCTTAAGCTAAATGCGAAAATAGCAAGCAGTACTGTCCAGCTTTTAAATGCACCACGTTTTTCTGTCACCGCTAAAGAATGGATTAACGCGGTACCGACTAACCAAGGCATGAACGAGGCATTCTCAACAGGGTCCCAGAACCACCAGCCGCCCCAACCAAGCTCGTAATAAGCCCACCAACTCCCTAAAGCAATACCCGCCGTTAAAAATGCCCAAGCAACGGTTGTCCAAGGGCGAGACCAGCGAGCCCATGCCGCATCTAAGCGGCCGCTTAATAAAGCTGCAATGGCAAATGCAAACGCCACAGAGAAACCCACATACCCCATATACAACATAGGTGGATGCACAATTAGACCGAAATCTTGCAAGAGAGGGTTCAAGTCTTGGCCATCTAGAGGAATATTAGGCAGGATGCGCTCAAATGGATTTGAGGTGAATAAGGTAAACAGTAAAAAGCCAACACTGATTAAACCCATAATGGCCAATACACGAGCCAGAATATCAATTGGCAAATTACGAGAGAAAATACTAACAGCTACTGTCCAAGTACTCAGCAATAACACCCAAAGCAGTAAAGAGCCTTCATGGGAGCCCCAGACGGCACTGATTTTATATTGCACTGGCAACAGACTATTGGAGTTATTAGCGATATACGCCACAGAAAAATCATCGTTCACAAAGCTCACAGCTAACGCAATAAACGAGATCAGCAAGAATAAAAATTGCCCCCAACTTAGTGGGCGACTCATGACCATCCATTGTGTCCGGCCGGTCGCGGTTCCCACCAAGGGCACCACACTTTGTAAACAGGCAAATACCAGCGCTAAAATCAGCGCAAAATGACCTAATTCAGGCAACATTATTTTCAACTCCTAAATTAGTAACGTGCGCTTTTAACATCGTCTTGGCCCTTATCATGTGCCTTCTCTAGCGCATCAGCGACTTCTGGAGGCATGTAGTTCTCATCGTGCTTGGCTAACACTTCTGAGGCGGTAAACACATTATTTTCATCAAGCTGACCTAATGCCACAATGCCCTGACCTTCTCGGAATAAGTCTGGCAAAATACCATCAAACTCAATGGTCACGATCTCTTTACCATCGGTCACACCGAAGCTGACGGTTAAGCCATCCTTCACTCGGCTCACACTGCCTTCAACCACCATACCACCGGCACGAATGGTGCGGTTAATCGGCGCCTCGCCTGCCGCAATTTGTGTCGGGGTATAAAACAAATTAATGTTTTCTTTTAACGCTACCAGCATCAAACCCACAGCCAGTGCAATACCCGCGAGCATGAATAAAATAATGAACAATTTTTGTTTACGTTGTGGATGCATTACTTCTGCTCCCGGCGCATCTGGCGCTCAATATCTTTAATGACTTTTTTTCGTTTAAGCACAGGGGCTATAAAATTCTGAGCAATAATTAAGCAGGTGATACCGTAACTTAACCAAACAAAGATCCCATGACCGCCCATATGCATGAATTCTGTGAAGCTATCAAAAAACATCAGCGATTCGCTCCCATGCTAAGAAGGCTTTTTACCCATTTAGTTCGACGTTCGCGCCATAAAATTTCATTTCGGGTGCGCGCAAACACCCAAACCACAAACCAACAATAAAAACCGATGATCGTCAGCACCAGTGGAATGAACATTTCAGGGGCCATTGTGGGTTTTTTCGTCAGTGTTATCGTGGCGGGCTGGTGCAGGGTGTTCCACCATTCAACACTGTACTTAATGATGGGGATGTTAATACTGCCCACCAAGGCTAAAACGGCGGCGGCCTTATTGGCCATCTCTTCGCTTTCGATGGCGTTATAAATGGCCATCACCCCCATATATAAGAACAATAAAATGAGCATGGAGGTTAAACGGGCATCCCATACCCACCAAGTTCCCCAAGTGGGCTTACCCCAGATGGCACCGGTAACAAGGGCAATCACCGCGAGGCTTGCACCGATCGGCGCAATGGTTTTACCTACCACAAACGACATTTTCATTTTCCAAACCAAACCAACAAGCCCCGCAACCGCCATCATGATATAGGCGCTCTGGCTTAATAATGCAGCCGGTACATGGATATAAATAATGCGAAAACTATTGCCTTGTAAGTAATCCGCAGGCGCAAATGCCAAACCCCATACCACACCCACAAGCATAAGTGCGGTGCCGATCCATAAGAACCATGGGGACCAACGGGTGGTGATTTCGTAAAACCACTTGGGTGAACCCAGCTGGTGATAGAGTCTTTTAAGTGCAGACCACATTTTAAACGACCTTAATAAACAAAATTCAACTAAACGAAACGGTACATCAACGGGCGATGGAGATCTTTAACGCAGCAGAACTTGCCACGGGCGCCAACACCAACATAAGAGCTAAATACGCACCTAAAAACGCCAAATGCCCCGTGTAGGCATTGCCATCAATGCCGGCTTGCACAGAACTGGCTGCAAATATAAGTACGGGGATATATAAAGGTAGGATCAATAATGGCATCAGCATCCCACCTTTTTTTAAACCAACGGTTAAACCTGCACCAATGGCACCCAACAAACTTAATGTAGGCGTACCCAGCAATAAACTCAGTACCAATGGTAAATACCCGCCTTCGGGTAGTGCCAGCATCACACCTAAAAGCGGCGCCATCAGCGTCAATGGCAAACCCGCCATCAACCAATGCAATAAGGTTTTCACTAGCACAAATAAAAGAGTTGGCTGAGGTTGTAAGATAATTTGCTCAAGACTGCCATCTTCATAGTCACTCTTGAACATTAGATCTAATGACAGCAAGGTCGCTAATAATGCCCCCACCCAAATAATGCCGGGAGCAATCAAGCCTAAAAATTTTGGGTCCGGTGTCACTGCCAGTGGAAATAAACTGGCCACCATTAAAAAAAACATCAAGGGATTAAGCAGCTCCCCTCGATTGCGAAAAGCAATGAGCAAGTCGCGCTTAAACAAAGCCATTAAAGGAGATGTCGATAACATCTAATGACGTCCTCCTGTGACATGCTCACTCAGTAAGACTTCTTCAACGTCTACCGCCAACTGATGATGAGTGGTTAACACCACCAAACCACCGGATTGAGCGTGCTCAATAATACGCCGCTCTAATTGGGCTACGCCGTCTTTATCGATGGCAGTAAAGGGCTCATCCAAAATCCAAATCTGTTTGGTGTCTAAATATAAACGTGCAAGCGCGACTCTGCGTTGCTGACCGGCAGACAAACTTTGCGCCAATACATCTTCAAACCCTTTAAGACCCACCTTCTCCAATGCTTGGTAAACCTCACAGCGAGAAGCTTGGGGGCATAACCAATTTAAATTTTCTTCAGGTGTGAGACTGGTTTTGATGCCCACTTGATGGCCTAGATACAAAAGCGCACTGCGAAAGTCATAAACCGCTTGCTTGATGGGTTGACCTGCAAACTGCAGCTCCCCTTCATAGGACGCGCTTAACCCTAAAAGGATTCGGATCAAGGTGCTTTTACCAGAGCCATTTGCCCCAGAAATCCGCACAATCTGGCCTGGGTGCCAATCAAAACTCAGACCATCAAACAATACGCGATCATCGCGCTCACAATAAAGGCCCCGGCCACTTAACAAGGCAGGTAGCACATTATCTGTTTTTTGTTTGTCTAAGTGAGACACAAAGGCTCCTAATTTATGAGGTTTCCAACCACAACCTCTATACTTACTACTTAATTCAACACGAATCTGGCCGATAACCTACCAAGGGGCCAGCGACGCGCGCGCGGCATTATATACAAAATAACGAGCATTTACGGCAGATTCCTGAAATATTGACGGTTTAATGAAACTACCTAGCGAACTGAACGCTTCAACAAAACCTTCTACACCCACCAGCACCTCCCAGACGAGGGCTACCCGCGCGCCTAATCCAGATGCCTTGCCTCGAACTATTCAAGCATTAATCAATACCTGGGCCAAAGTGGAATCCAGCCAAACCCTATCAGCCAGCCAAAATCAACAAGTGCTCAGCCAGTTAGCCCAATTAAAAGGCCAGCCATTAACCGTCTCGCAAAACCCCAGTGGCCAAGGCGTCAGCGAAAAACTCAACTTGGGAAACATTGCTCAAAGCATGACCAGCCAACAACCATTATCCAACACATTGAAATTGGCACTGATCAAACTCATGAGCGTCACCGGCCCCATTAGCATCTTGTCTGCAAGACCATTAAAAGCCGACACCCAAGTACTGCTCACGCAAAACACCCAGGGCACACTAACGCTTCAGACCGCTCAAAACCCCGTTTTACTCAATCAATTTCGCACCCAATTTATCGGGCAGAATTTTATCCCAACGCCTATTCCACTTATTGATAATCATCAAGCTTCGGATAAACAAACCCACCCTGCGAGTTATTTAGCACCCTTGCCAAGTAGTACGCTGAAAAGTGGGCAACCACTAACCAACACGATCCTTCAGCAAGCCATAAGCAATAGTGGGCAAAATTTGGAATCTAAACTTGCTCAAATACTCACAGCGCAGCCCATCAAAAACAGCACACAAGCAACAGCAACACTCACCGCAGAAGGTCTAAAGCCAAGTAGCATTGATCAAAGCATGAGCAACAAGATTGCGCAGGTCGAGCAGAATATTCAAAAGTGGGTTGCTCACTTTCAGCAAAAACTGATCTCTCCAACGAATACTACACCAAGCACTGCAACCTCCTCAGTAACGGTCAGCGCTCAATCAGGTCTACCTATAAACCAATCCCTACCAGCCCAACAATCTGTACCACCAAGTCTGTCAGAGCCGGTAAAACCAACCACGACGATGACCAATGGGGTCAGCAGTGACCACAAGAACTGGCTCATTCAAAGCCAACAATCACTAATGGAACAGCTCAACGCGCGTTTGCTGCAAAGAAAGGATAGCTTTATTCCACATTGGCCCGCCATGACAACCCAAGGCCAAGCAAACACGGCGAGCATCAAGACATTTCAAGACCTAAGCCAATGGCTAACACTACTCATGATGCCGAAACACTCAGATAGCAGCCAAGGCGAAAGCCTATGGCCCAAATCACTCGCAGCCCAGCCTCAACTGCAGCAAACGCTTTCGGCTTTATTAAACAGTTTTACGCAGTCAGAAAGCGATGCAAATGAAGCAAGCCTTTTAAGACAGCTTCTTAACATTAATCAAACCCTTTCAAAACTAACCCACGATCAAATTCAAAATCGATTATGGCAAGGGCAAAGTGATACAACGCAATTCCAGTTATCCCTGCCCTTTGTCCAGCAAAATCAAGTTCAATGGTGTGAATTTGAATGTAAACAACAACAGACTGAACAACACAAGGATGAAAAAACAACTGGCTGGCATTTAATCCTACGCTTTGCCCAGAACACAGAGCATGCTTTCGCCATTGAAAGCCATCTAAAGCAAGAGCAATTAGCCCTCACACTCTGGGCTAACCAAGCACAGCAACTCAAACGCTTGCATCAAAATATGCCTTTGATAAAACAAAAGCTTGAACATGCGGGTTTTAAAGTGGATCACATCAGTAGTAAACACGGTTCACCAAAACCACTGAACATGCCTATTCAACAATCCTTAATTGATGTTCATACATAGGGAGCTTGAGATGGCACAAGACATACCCAACCACGAAATCGAACAAGCGCTGGCATTATTTTACGATGGCGGCCAAGCACCCGTTATAAGTGAACGTCGTTTTGGAGAACGGGCAAACGAGCTGGTGAATTTAGCCCTTGAGGCAGGCATTCCTATCTATGAAAACCCAGAGCTTTTAGAACAGCTCAGCTCACTAAGCATAGGGGACAATATTCCACCTGAGCTATACCGGCTCGTGGCTGAAATTCTAGCGTTTGCTTTTTACATACAAGGCAAGGCACCGAAGGGTTATGACGAAATTTAGCAACCGTCAGGCATAAAAAAGCCAGCATTCGCTGGCTTAATAAATAATAAATAGAGAACCTATTCAACCACTAACATATTGGCTGTGGCAGTAAATACATTCCAACAGCCATCCCCCATTGCACCTTGCTGCTGTATTTTCACATCACTTATCGCGTTGGCACCTAAGCGATAAGCTTCGGCTTTCATATCCACCAATAATGTCTTCTCTTCAGGGGCTTCACTAAACATAGAGCTTTGACAACGCTTGCTGGAGACTTGACCAATGGCACTGCTTGCCTTGGGCTGCGTATCCAGCACCTGTACTTTCTTATCGGCCATGCGCTTATCGCGCAAACTCAAATGGCTCAAGTCATTGCCTTCCAACGCCCCCGGCATTGAGCTACAACCGACTAAAGCAAATGGTAATAGAGATAAAATGATGATCCAGCGAGATAAGGTTTGAGGCTTCAATATTATTATTTTTTAGGTTATGAGTGATGACTCTAGATTAACAGTCAACCGTCCCACAAGAAAGTCAGCGCATGACAACGAAGTGCGCCATATTCGCGTCAACTTGCGCCACCTCACATTCAAGGTTACTCACTTTGGCTAATACTGGCCCTTTTTGACACCAATTGATTAGCTTCTCTAAAGCATCACTAGGGCCTTGTGCGAATAACTCCACCCTGCCGTCAGCCAAATTCTTAACCCAACCAGACAACCCAAGAGACTGTGCTTTCTTAGCCGCTGAAGCTCGATAGTAAACCCCTTGCACCTTACCGGAAACATAGACATGGTAAGCCTGTAACTGTTGCTCTTGAATCTGCACCGCCGTCTCCCATAAGCCGCCTTGAGCAAGCAATATATGATGGCTTTCACCGACACGTCAAACACCTATGGTCTCATTTTATGATTTATTTTGAGACACACAGTCATACCAAACAGACCCCATCCAATGAACCGTGATTCAGCCTTTGCATGGTTCACGTCGACACTGACAAACCGGCCTGTCACCTCACGCACCAACAGGGAAGTTCGAATCACATCACAAAAAACCGAATAAACATGCGGGTTTAGCACAAAATATCCCCTAAGGGTTATATCTTTTTTTGCCCCATGTGCTAGATAATTTATGCCATTTATAACATGCAAACAATCTCCCCTTTACGGCGAAACCTGCAAGCAAATACAACAAAATTCTTAACGACAACAGAGACCACAATGAATCAATTTCTAGGGATGCTCGCATCACTCTTTTTAATCACATCGCTCTGGGCCACCCACGCTCACAGTGACACGCAAACACTCAAGGTCTTAAACTGGGGTGAATACATTGACCCTGATGTACTAAAAGAGTTTGAACAAGCCAATAACATCACCATTGAATACTCTGAATTCAATAGCGTTGATGAATTTACCGAACTATTTTTTAACCCAGCCAACCAATATGATGTAATCTTCCCTACCTCGGCCATCATTCAAATCATGGCTGAAAACGACTTAATCATTCCCTTGGATAAAAAACGCTTTCAAAATTTCAGCAGCCTAAATCCAGTGGTTATGTCGGGCTTAGAACTGCTTGATAACGGCAACGTTTACACCATCCCATACATGTGGGGCACCACAGGCATCGGCATTAACGCAAAAGCCTTAAAACGCGTCGGCATCAACCCTGACAACCACTCCTGGGGCCTGCTATTTGACAGCCAGTATCGTAAAAAAATTGCCAAGTGCGGCATCGGCTTAGTTAACGAGCGCGATGAAATCTTCGCAGCCGCTCTGAAATACCTAGGCTATTCAGTAAACACCAGCTCAAAAGCCGAGCTACAAGCCGCAGGCGAGCTTCTTAAAGAAACCATTGCTGACATTAACTACCTGCACAGCACGCAATACACGGACGATCTTCGTGACAACAAAATCTGCCTTGGCGTTGGCTATTCAGGTGACATACTGACCGAAGTTGATGAAAACTCAGACCTTGAATACGTTATCCCGAAAGAAGGGGCCGCCATGTGGATTGATATCATGGCCATCCCTAAAAATGCACCGAACCAAGATCTTGCTTATACCTTCATCGATTACATGATGTCAGCGAAAATCTCTGCGCGAAATTCCAACTACACGGCCTACCCAACGCCAATGCTGGATGCGCAAAAATTTGTTGATTCCGACATTCTAACGGACCCAACCATTTACCCTGATGCACAGACACTTGCCAGCCTGCAAATGATGGCACCCAAAGAGCGTAAGGTGAATCGCATCAAGCATCGCCTTTGGGTGAAAGCCATTTGCTCTGGCGGCAAATGGTGTACGGTTCCTATGCAAAGCTACTTCTGACCTCATAATAAAAGCCAGTTGAGATCCTCGACTGGCTTGACCTGAAACAATATCCCCACCTGTTTGACTTGATAGCATAGATACAACTATTTTTATGCAGGTTAAACATGAGCCTACAAACCAACATTGAATGGGATCTTGATCTCATCAAGCGCCACGACAAATCAGGACCACGCTACACGTCCTACCCTACTGCGGTTCAATTTAAGCCCGATTTCACATCACAGCAGTACGAAAAGGCTCGCATCAACAGCCACAAACAAGATGAAGGCTTATCCCTTTACGTGCACATCCCGTTTTGCGCCCACGTTTGTTATTACTGTGCATGCAACAAGGTCATCACTAAACGTCGTGAAAAGTCCAAACCTTATTTAGAAGCACTGTTCAGAGAAATCGAATTGCGCGCCCAAGGCTATGATGACCAGCGCTGCGTGGATCAATTACACTTTGGCGGTGGTACGCCCACCTTTTTGAGCCATGAAGAAATGTCCAGTTTGATGGACAAACTTGCCAAGCACTTTCACTTATCAGACAGTGAAGACAGAGACTTCTCCATTGAGATTGACCCAAGAGAATTGCAAGCAGACACTTTATCTCACCTAAAGCGCATCGGATTTAATCGTGTCAGTCTTGGTGTTCAAGATGTGGACCCTGCCGTGCAAAAAGCGGTGAATCGTATTCAACCTTTATCGATGACACAGCACACTCTAGAGCAAGCACGCGACCTGGGATTCAAATCCATTAATATTGATTTGATTTATGGCCTGCCACTGCAGAATCGCAGCGGTTTCAGAGAAACACTACAGCATATTATTGACCTAAGCCCTGATCGTATTTCTGTTTTCAACTACGCTCACCTGCCTGAGCGCTTTATGCCTCAGCGACGCATCCAGTCTGAAGACTTACCAAGCCCGGGCACAAAACTAGGCATGCTCCAAGACAGCATTCAAATGCTCACAGCTGCAGGCTATGTCTATATCGGCATGGATCATTTTGCCAAACCCACTGACAGCCTGGCCAAAGCTCAACAGGCCGGCAAACTTCACCGCAACTTCCAAGGCTACACCACTCACCCAGACTGCGATCTCGTTGCACTTGGGGTGTCGTCCATTAGCCAGGTAGGCCACAGCTACCTACAAAACAGCACTGATATCGATGCATATCAAAGCCAACTAAAAGCAGACATCCTGCCTATCACCAAGGGCTTAACACTCACCGAAGAAGACGAACTTAGACAAGCGGTGATCAAACAACTGATCTGCCACTTTAATTTGAACTTCACCAAGGTCGAGCAGGACTTCAATATCCAGCCGAAAACACACTTTGCCAAAGAGCTGAGCGCACTAAGCCAATTTGAAGAGGACGGCCTACTCTCCGTTACTTCGCAAGGCATTCAAGTACACGACAAAGGTATCTTACTGATTCGCAGCATTTGCATGGTGTTTGACGCTTACTTAAAGCAAGACCAAACCATCCGCTTTAGTAAGATCATTTAAACCCACCACCTCTATTCATATACGCCTAGGCTAACGCCTCAATTAGCCTAGGCGTCTATAACCTACTGATTCACCTGTATTTATTCTCAAAAAACTTCCCCTCAAGCCCAATCAAATCAAAATAAGATAACGGTATAAATTAACTTTATATAAACACTTGTTCTCTTTTTTAGTCATACCAATGCATGTTTATTGAGCTTTGTTCGCCAATTTACTTTACCGGCCCATTATTTCAGCATACACTTGTTTACTGAAACAACAGGAGACGGTAATGCAATCCTCCATAATTGGTAAGCGCAATAAAGCATGGCAGTGGCTAATGGGCAGTTTAACTAACCACAATAGCCTTGCAGAATATTTTGAACCCATCATTCAACTGGTATTGCCTAAATGGCGTGCGGATCTGGTACGCACACGCGTGCATACTATTCGTCATGAGAACCAAGATATGTACACCTTGGTATTAAAGCCCAGTGGAAAATGGCAAGACTTCCAAGCGGGGCAATATATAGAACTGACCGTAGAGAAAGATGGGGCTTGGGTCAGTCGCTATTTTAGTATTTCATCCAGCCCAGCCTACTTTGCACGCACAGGCTTAATTGAATTGAGTATTCGCATTCAAGATAAGGGCAACATCACACCCTGGCTGCCCCAAGCATTACACCGCGGCAGCATTGTGAATATTTCACAAGCCATGGGCGAGTTCACCTTACAACCAGAGCATCAGTCAGTCTGCATGATCGCAGGTGGCAGCGGCATCACGCCTTTTCGTGCCATGCTGCAGCAACTGAGTTTCAGCCAAAGCAAGCAAACAACCCAAAGTATCACCCTGCTCCACTATGCACGCAGTTCACAGCACTTTTTGTTTAAAGAAGAATTCGAAAATTTTGAAAAACATCATTCAAATTTTCATTTAAAACTTATGGATAGCGAAATGATCGGTAATGTCACATCCGCTCACATCGGCTTACAGAGCCAACTGAACTCTCATACCCATTTTTATATTTGTGGCCCAAGCCCCATGATTATGGCTAGCCGCAAAATTCTAGAAACGCTCAACACCAAACCGGATCATATTCATTATGAGTTTTTTGGGCCGGAACCGTTAAGCCTTGATGTTCAATCAGAACAGACCGCCGTTCTGTTTGATCGCTCACACAAGCAAGTAGACAACAACAAAAATCAAACACTGCTTGAGCTGGCCGAGGCCAACCAAATCAAGCCCGTTAGTGGATGTCGAATCGGTGTCTGCCACCAATGCATTTGCCAGAAGAAAAGCGGTGTTGTTTACAACACAAAAACCAAAACTTATAGCGACACCGGCGCACAAGAAATTCAGTTGTGTATTAGCGTTCCGGTTAACGATGTGGTTTTAGACCTTTAAAAGGAGGCTGTCATGAACATGCAAGCAAACATAGCAACACCCGAAACATCAGAACAAAGCCCTTCTTTGTCGTCGCTTGATGAATTTGCTAATGAACTCAACGCTGTACGTGAGCGTACCATGGCAAAAGTCGGTAAGACCGATGCACGATACATTCGAAATTTGATTCGTATACAGCGGCTAAGTGATATTGGCGGGCGTGTATTAATTGTTCTTGGATTTTTACATCCCGCATACTGGGTCATTGGAGTAATGGCATTAGCTGCCGCTAAAATTTTGGACAACATGGAAATTGGTCACAATGTCTTGCACGGACAATATGACTGGATGAATGATCCAAATATCAATAGTCGTAAATTTGAATGGGATAACGCTGGAGACAGCGCGTCTTGGAAGCGCTATCACAACCATGAGCACCATACTTACACCAATATTATTGGCAAAGATCGTGATTTTGGTTACGGCTTATTACGCTTAAGTGATGACACCCGCTGGAAGCCGAGAAATCTTTGGCAGTTTTTCACCTATATAGCCCTTTGCCTCAACTTCCAATGGGGCATTGCTTACCATGAAGTGGCTGGCGAGCGTATCTTTATGGGTAAGCGCAGAAAAACCAGCAGCCTACCCATCACTCGTGAAGAGCTTAAGTACGCTTTTTTCAATAAAGCGGCACGCCAACTATTTAAAGATTATGTTTTTTACCCATTACTTTGCTTTCCTGTTTTCCTGCAAGTGCTTGCCGGTAACTTTGTAGCCAATCTGCTGCGTGACATCTGGACAAACACGATTATCTTCTGCGGGCACTTCACAGAAAACATTCACACATTCAAGGCCTCTGAATGTGAAAATGAAACCCAAGGACAATGGTTTTATCGTCAAATTTTAGGTTCATCGAATCTCGAAGGGGGCCGCTTTTTTCACATTATGACAGGTCACTTAAGCTGCCAAATGGAACATCATTTATTTCCAGATGTACCTGCTAGACACTACCCTGAAATGGCAAAAGAAGTACGCGCTATCTGTGCTAAATACAATATCCCATACAATAGCGCAGGCTTTTTTAAGCAATATTTCAGTGTCGTAAAGCGCATCATTCGTTACAGCTTTCCTGACAATCAGAGCTCCACTCTCACACCTGCATAATACAGCACCAACCAACCCCAGTTTAAACATGCAAACTGGGGTTACCCTGCTGGCCCACATAAATGCTTAGGATCTAAAAGATCCACTAATTCCTCTCGACTTAATTCAGTCATTTCTTCTGCAACATCAATCAATGCACGACCACTGGCTAAAGCCTGCTTAGCAATTTTTGCGGCCAGATCATAACCAATAATAGGGTTCAATGCGGTCACTAAGATTGGATTTTTAGCCATGTCATTGGCGATTTTTTCTTCATTCATTTTAATATGAGGAATGCTTTTATCACGCAAGTGCTCGCAGCCATGACTAAGCAGCTCAATGGCTTGCAATAAATTATGCGCCAATAGAGGCTGCATCACATTCAACTCAAACTGGCTACTACTAGCAGCCATGGTGTTACTGGCATCTAACCCCACAACATGGGTGCATACCATGGCAACTGCCTCTTCAATCACAGGATTCACTTTCGCAGGCATGATAGAAGAACCTGGCTGCAATGCTTTTAATTGAACCTCGCCCAAACCATTATTGGGCCCAGAATTCATCCAGCGAATATCATTACAAATCTTATAAACACTCATAGCTAAGGCTTTTAACTGCGCACTTAATTCTAATGGCACATCCGCACAACCCTGGGCCGCCACATGGTTAGGCGTTTCGACAAAATGAAACCCTGTCAACTTTGATAATGACGCACAAAAACGTGAAGCAAATTCAGGGTGTGCGTTAACCCCTGTACCAACCGCAGTACCGCCTTGAGGGAGTTCACACAGGCGCGGTAAGGTTTGAATAAAACGTTCTGTTATTTGCTCTAACATTCCTGCGTAAGCGGCAAAGGTTTGCTCAGCACTTAATGGCATGGCATCCATTAAATGAGTACGCCCTGTGCGAATGACATGCTTATATTCATGGCCTTTCGCCAGCAAAGCATCCTTCAATAAAGCAATACTTGGCAGCAAGGTTTGTTGTACCTCAAGCGCACAAGCAATACGAATAGCAGTTGGAATAACATCATTAGAGCTCTGTCCTAGGTTCACATGATTATTGGGGTGTATTGGCTGCGATGCATATTGTGTTGCCAAATGCGCAATCACTTCATTGGCATTCATATTAGTAGACGTACCGGAACCGGTTTGAAAGATGTCTAAAATAAATTGATCCCTATGTTCGCCTGCTAATAACTGATCACACGCAGCCTCAATGGCGCATTTGTGCGTCTCCTCCAGTAAGCCTAAGTCGGCATTCACAACCGCGGCGACTTTTTTTATTCTCACCACAGCTTGGTAAAACGCATCACTGAAGCGTAAGTCGCTTATTTGAAAATTTTCAAATGCCCGTTGAGTTTGTGCACCGTATAGGGCATCTTTAGGCACATGGATACTGCCCATGGAGTCTTGTTCTACCCGAGTCAAATCGTTTTCTTGGGAATAGCGCATATAACCTCCTCGTTGGCCCACTGGTCTCAGTATAACGAGGCCAGTCACTTTAACCGTGACGCTTCACTTAAATACACAGGAGCCATGATGAAACGCATCGTGATTTTTGGTAACTCAGGCTCAGGTAAATCCACCCTAGCCAAGCATTTAAGCAGTAAGCACCAGCTTGCTCACCTCGACCTAGACACACTAGCATGGCAAAGCACTCAACCGCCAACGCGAAAACCCATAAAAGATTCGCTTGAAATCATCCAGCAGTTCATGAACAAACATAAAAACTGGGTAATTGAAGGCTGCTATAGCGACTTAATTGAACCCAACTTAAAATCCTGCAATGAAATGTTCTTTATGGATTTGCCCTCTGAGAAATGCATTGAAAATGCAAAACAGCGGCCATGGGAAGCCCATAAGTATGAATCCAAAGAATCACAGGACGCTAATTTAGGCATGCTAATCGATTGGATATCGCAATATGACAGCCGCAATGACACCTTTTCTCAAAGCGCCCATCAAAGATTGTTTGAGCAATTTCGCGGCACCAAGCATTTATATAAAGAAAACCCGATCTTAAAAACAGAACCAGGCCTTGGGCGTTAAAAATTAAGGTGAAGCATGAAAGACGATCACTATGCACGAGTGAGCATAGTGATCTCAAGAAAGCACTTAAACAAACTTAAAAGTGCTTGAAATGGAACCGTAAATGTTCCGCAATGAAGCTACTAATAAAATAGTAACTATGATCATAACCCGCCTGCATGCGCAGCGTTAACGGATAAGAACTGGCCTTGGCTGCCGCTTGTAACGCTTCAGGCTTTAGCTGTTCCTGTAAAAAGTTATCCGCATCCCCTTGATCCACCAGCGCAGGTAATTGCTTGCCCTTACTACTTCTCATTAACTCGCTGCTGTCGTATTGCAACCAGTCATCTTGATTGTCACCCAAATAACCGCTCAAGGCTTTTTGTCCCCAAGGGCAGTTCATTGGATTAGCAATAGGACTAAACGCCGACACAGAGGAATAACGCACACTATTTTTTAACGCAATGCTTAAAGCGCCATGGCCACCCATAGAGTGCCCACTAATAGCACGCTGCGAAGTCACGGGGAAATTCGCCTCAATTAATGCAGGCAATTCATTCACCACATAATCATACATTTGATAATGTTGATTAAACGGCGCTTGGGTGGCGTTCACATAAAAACCGGCACCTAAACCAAAGTCATAACTGCCGTCTTTGTCATCTGCGACACCTTCCCCACGGGGACTGGTGTCAGGGGCTACGATTGCAATCCCAAGCTTGGCCGCTTCAGCAAAGGCACCGGCCTTTTGCATGAAGTTTTCATCCGTACAGGTTAAACCGGACAACCAATACAATACTGGAACTTTTTCACCCGTTGCGGTTTGCGGTGGCAAGTAAATAGCAAAGCGCATGGCGCAATTGGTTGATTTAGAAGGATGCGTGTACTGCTTGTGCCAACCATCAAAACTTTTTGCACTACTGATAATTTCTAAGCTCATAATGCTCTCACTTTGAAAAATAAAATGAGCCCAATGCAAGCATCAGGCTAGGCTAGAAATTTATTTATTGTAATGAATGACAGAGCGAATACTCTTGCCTTCATGCATTAAATCAAAGGCTTCATTAATGTCTTCAAGACCCATGGTGTGGGTGATGAAATCGTTCAGCTTGAATTCCCCCGCAAGGTATTTTTCAACAATGCCCGGTAATTCGCTGCGACCTTTTACTCCACCAAACGCACTGCCACGCCATACACGCCCTGTCACAAGCTGAAATGGGCGAGTTGATATTTCTTGCCCTGCTCCTGCTACACCAATTATCACTGATTCACCCCAACCTTTATGGCAGCACTCAAGAGCAGAACGCATAACATCCACATTACCAATGCATTCAAACGAGAAGTCCACGCCGCCTTCAGTCATTTCAACAATCACTTCTTGAATAGGCTTGTCGTATTCCTTCGGATTAATACAATCCGTCGCGCCCAGTTGTTTAGCTAACTCAAATTTACTGTCGTTAATATCAATACCGATAATACGTGACGCGCCCGCCATGGTGGCACCAATAATGGCAGAAAGGCCAATGCCACCTAAACCAAAAATAGCAACTGTGTCGCCCTTTTGTACTTTTGCGGTATTCATAACCGCGCCCATGCCTGTGGTCACACCACAACCTAGCAAGCACACTTCTTCAAGTGGGGCTGCTTTATTGACTTTTGCTAAAGAAATTTCAGGCAGAACTGTGTACTCAGAAAACGTTGACGTGCCCATGTAATGGTAAATTGGCTCACCATCTTTATAAAAACGCGTGGTGCCGTCTGGCATCAAACCTTTACCCTGGGTTTCACGAATTTGCTGGCACAAGTTGGTTTTACCCGATAAACAAAACTTACACTCGCCGCATTCTGGGGTGTAAAGCGGAATCACGTGATCACCAACGGCTACACTGGTGACCCCTTCACCTACTGCCTCGACCACACCACCCCCTTCATGGCCCAAAATCGCAGGGAATACGCCCTCTGGGTCTTCACCGGACAAGGTGAACGCATCAGTGTGACACACACCAGTGGCGATGATTTTAACCAACACCTCGCCCTTACGGGGCATCATCACATCTACTTCTTCGATACTTAAAGGCTGCTTAGGCCCCCAAGCAATGGCCGCTTTGGATTTGATAAAGGTATCTGTCATGGTGACTCCTAGATGATTGTGTGGCGGTAAAAGTAGAGCTTAAGTACAGCTCACCTCTTATGGCCTGTCTAATTATTCAATTTCATTGTAATTACTTCTCATATAATGATAATCACCCAATATATTAAAATACTTTTACATATAGGTAATAATCATGAGTATCTGGGAGGGAGTATCGGAGTTTGTGAGCGTGGCTGAAATGGGCAGCTTTACTCAAGCGGCGCATAAACTGGATGTTTCTGTGGCCCAAGTCAGTCGCCTCATTTCGCAACTTGAGCAGCGCCTAAGCACCAAACTGCTGTATCGCACCACCCGCAAAGTGTCACTCACTGCAGAAGGTGAAATCTACTACCAGCATTGCCGCCAAGTGTTAAATGGGCTTAAAGAAGCAGAGCGTGCGCTGGGCAACCTAAAAGACACACCGCAAGGCAGCATTAAGCTTACCGCCCCAGTCATGTACGGCGAGACCTTCATCCAACCGATTATTCATGACTTCATGCTCAAACACCCTGCCATTGACGTGGTGTCAGACTTAACCAATCAGCAGATGGATTTAATCGAAGGCGGGTACGATTTAGCGATTCGCTTAGGCAAATTAAAAGACTCCAGCTTAATGGCTAAGCCTATCAGTCAAAGGCACTATCGTGTGTGCGCATCACCGGAATATTTAATCCACCATGGTACGCCACACTCACTCACTGAAATTGGCCAGCACAATTGTTTAATGGGGCAACACAGTTATTGGCGCTTTGACGATAACAAAAAAGAGCGCACCATCAAGGTCACTGGTAATCTTTCCTGCAATAGCGGCTACGGATTAGTGGATGCAGCATTAAAAGGCATAGGTATTGTTCAGCTGCCCAATTATTATGTGGACCAATATTTACAAAGCGGGCAACTGGTTGAGGTATTAACCCAGTACAAAATCAAATCCGAAACCATTTGGGCCATCTATCCGAACAATCGCCATCTATCCGCTAAAATTCGACAGTTAATCGAGTTTTTAATTGAGCGGCTCAATCCTTAAACCCACTTTTTTGGCAAATGCATACCAAACATCTGAATATTGCTCATCACGAATGACAATGGGTTCAGCTTGTGTGTCATCACCCTCAGACAACATGTCTTTCAGTTGAATTTCGTAGGCATGCAACAGGTGATGATCCGTCAGCAGGGTATCGTAATCCGCTTGAGTCAATGCATCGTCTAAACGCTTTAAATAAAAGTCACCCCGATTGCTGTAAATTTTATCGCCAACAATAGGATGGCCAAGCTGAGATAAATGGGCTCGAATTTGATGCTTTCGTCCCGTGAGTAATTCGCACTCCACCAAACTAAAACCGTGAGCACTGGCCAACACGTTAAAATGGGTTTCACTGAACTTGCCCTGCCCCTCATCAACGGAATGCATCTGGCAACGTATGGCACTGTCTTTTTGCGTATTCAAATAGCTTGTGTGCTGCAGGGTTTGCCATGTGGGCTCACCATGAATAATGGCGCGGTATTTTTTACGTAGCATTAATTGCGCAAGTTTTGGCTGGTAGTATTTCGCTTGCTCATTGTCCTGACCGATCAAAAGAATGCCAGAAGTCTCAAGATCCAAGCGGTGCAACAGGTGGGCATCTGGCCAAGGGCTTTGCCTGCGCAGCAGTTGAATAAGGGTATTGTAAACATTACGCGTGGTTCGACTCACCGGCAAATTAGCCGGTTTATGCACCGCAGCAATGTGCTCGTTTTGCCATAATAAGGTCCAGCGGGTATCCACTTCATCTTCTTGATAATCCGGCACCGTGTAATCGACCACCTGGCCTAGCTGAAGCACACAATCCATTGTAACGACAACATCATCAACTTTAATCAAACCTTGATCTAACAATCCCCGCCATTGGGTTTCGTTTAAATAAGGAATACACGGCAACAAACAAGCCAGCAAGCGAGAATCGTGTTGCTGCAAGTTAACCGTCATAGTGAAGTGAGCGTCCAAAGGAAAGCCTTGCCGTTAGAAAATCTAATGATAAATCATTATAGTGACCACTTCAGCGCATATCTTAAAAAAGGTGTTTTATGAGCTTAAAGTCATTGCTGGCCTTGGCCTGTTTATTCCTCAGCCAAGGCAGCATCATTATCAGCTACCTCATCGCGCTGCAATTTGATCACCCCAAGGTCGAGAGCTGTAATCCGTTTTTTCAAGGCTGTTTAAATATCACCGATGCGGGCATTTATAGCCCAGAAGGCTATATCTTTCGTGGCGGCATGATTTCAGCCTGTGCATTTTTTATCATGTGGTGGCTTGTCAGCTTCCAACACTTCAAACCATTGAGCGGTGTTTTTCTAAACAAAGTTAGCTGCGCCCTTGGGGTGGTGGGCGCATTGCTGTTAATCATGGCCACCGCTGTATTGATTCCACCAAGAGAGGCCATTAATTGGGATGTGCATGTGGCAGGTGCCATTTTGTTTTTTCTGATCACGTTTTTAGCGCAAGCCTTACATCTTTGCCTGTGCATGCGAAAAAACATTAAACCTCACCTCAGCCGCGCATCCCTTAATCTCAAATGGTTAAGTGTGATCGTGCAAGGCACGATGATTACCATCGCCCTCACCCTTAAAGCCCTCGACAGCGGGGATGAAACCGTTAACGCTATTGAATGGTGGCTGGCACTGCTGATTGGTGTATATTTTTATTCCGCTTTTTATCACTGGCAAACACCCAAACGTCCAACAGATATATAAAATCTGACATAAAAAAAGGCATACCCTGTATGCCTTTTTTGTGATGCCTTATTAATAATACAGTCATTATTTACTCGACAGCTTCACCATCTGTTGAATAAACCAACCAAACACTCTAGGCATAAAACGCGCCTGCACATAAGCGATTTTGCCTAGCACACCAGGAATAATAATAAACCGATTTTTTGCAATCCCTTTTAGCGCCGAACGAGTAACCGCCTCCACTTGCAAGGTACCACCAATATCTTTAATAAACCGCGTTTGCGGCAAGATGGTTTCGGCTTCTTTGTGTACCATTGGCGTATCCACTTCCGGCGGGCATAAGACACTCACACCAATACCATACTCATGTATTTCTTGACGCAAGGCACCGGCCATACCAATGACAGCAAACTTAGACGCACCATAGGCGCTGTAACCATAACCCGAAATCAAACCACCCAAGGAACTCACAAAACAAATCTGCCCCTGCTTTTGTTTAATCATGTCATGAATGAAAGCACGCACCACTAAACGGCTGCCCATAACATTGGTTTGCATGATGCTCTCAAAGCCTGCATCACTTTGCTCGATAAAACGTTCACTGGCCACAATACCAGCGCCTAAAATCAACAAGTCAGGGGTAGATAGTTCCTGTTTAATAGACGCTACGCATTGTGTGAGCGCTTGCCCATCAGACACATCCACACTGTACGCTTTAACCTTTTGCTGATCGTTTTTAAGCAATGCTTCACATGCCAATACGGCGTCATCTAATTTTGTTTGGTTGCGGGCCAACAAGGCCACATCGCAACCTTGCAGCACATAGGCTTTGGCCAAATCCAAACCAATACCACTTGAACCACCGGTAATCACCACCGTTTTAAATTTCATATCACTCAACTTTTTATATTTATAGGCAAGCTTAACAGAGCGCTTTATCACAATCTCTGGCATCACAAGACAAAATAAGCGGCCGATTAAGCCATATCTTGCTTATCTGGCGGTGCCCATTTAGTCATTATCCTGCAGGAATAAATGCACCATAACCCATGTTTTTACCGAGCTCAGGCACTACCTCTCCGTCTTCAACGGCCAGTTTGCCATTTATAAGCACGGTTTCAACAATCCCTGGGTTTCGATTCACCAAACGCTGCAAACCAAAATTTTCCATTTCACCCCAGCTCACTTCTTCTAGGTTTTGATGAAACCCAGCTGAATCAATCACCAACATATCGGCACGGTCACCTACCCGGATCTTACCCGCATCCACATTAAACCAATCTGCTTGATCACCGGTCATGCGCCAAATGGCTTTTTCCATACTCATCACGGGCTTGCCTTCATCAACGGATTCTTTAACCAACTTCAGCATGCGCAAAGGTAAATTATAAAACGCCATATTTCGAATATGCGCGCCAGCATCACTAAACGTGATCAATGACTTTTTATCCTTTACCATTTCTTTAAGCACACTTTTACGGTGATTCGCTACCGTGGTGTACCAGCGCAATTTTTTACCATGCTCCACAACTAAATCTAAAAATAAGTCCACCACATGCACATTGCGTGATTTTGCCACTTCATCAAAGTTTTTGCCCACAATGGTTTCATCCGGGCAATCTAAAATAATGGCATCAGAGAAATCTCGTTGCCACACTCTTGGGCTGAGCTTTTCACCATAGAATTTACGAAAATCACGACGGTATTTCTCGTCTTTTAATAAACTGTTTCGCTCTACTTCGGTTTTTAAATCCAGCGCCATTTCACCGGCACCAAACTCTTCAAAAAACACCACATCAATACCATCGGCATAGACGGTGAAAGGTGTGGGTAACACCTGCCAGCGAAAATCCCCATTAAAAAAGTTCGTGATACGCGCAGCAATATTGGTGATTTTACTTAAATACACACTGCCTTTTAGATCCATGCGACTAATCAGCGTCGTTTTTAATTTCTTTTTAAAGATACCCATACATTCGCGCATGTACTGGTTAATTTGCAGCACTTGGGCGGCATTTGGTGCGCCTTGGTGGACACGGTCATACTGACGCAATAGATCATTTAAGCGAGATACTTCTTTCCAGTGTGCATAGGTGCTGGGCAGACTTTTTGACCATTCCCGATCCCCATCAATTTTATCCCACTTTAAACACATGGTAGATAAACCTAAAAAACCTTCATCCAGGGCTTCTTTTAGTAAGGCTTCCGTCTTTTGCATTTCTGTTTCAGTGGGTTTGATGTTGCGATCGGTGGCGCGGTTGAGCCCCATCACACCAGTACGCAAGTCACTGTGACCCAAAAAACTAATGACATTAGGGCCAAGGGGTAAGGTTTTTACAAACTCAACCCATTGTTTGGGCGTGTTCCATGTTTTATTTTTTTGCAGAATCGGTAAGACTTTTTCACGGGGCACGGTTTCAACACGAGTAAAGATATCCGAAGCGTCCTCGGTTTCGCTGCAAATCATGCTTAACGAGCAACTGCCCACCAGTACCGTGGTCACACCGTGGCGCACGGACTCCGATAAACTAGGGCTCACAATAAGCTCGCTATCATAATGGGTATGGGTATCTAAAAACCCGGGGGTGACCCATTTACCTGTGGCATCAATGACCTTTGGGCAACCATGCGTATCAATGGGTTGAGGCGAAACCTTTGCAATTTTGCCGTCTTTAATCGCCACGTTTTGAATCGACGAAGCACCGCCTGTGCCATCAAAGTAGCGGCCACCCTCTATGATAAAATCGTACTGAGCCATAACGTACCCTCTGTTTATTTTTTATTATTTGGTTGGAGTAAAGCTAAGATACGAGGAGAGAGAGCAGATTTCTTGTCATTTGGTGCCACCCTTGGCACACTCAATCATCCGCTTATTGCATTGGGGCTCATATGGCTCAGGCTTTCCAAATTAAAACCAGCGCCCTATTTGGTATTGACCAAATACTCAATGAACTCAACACCGATAGCGATGCATGGCTCGCCTCGCAAAATTGCTCAATGGCTTTTATCAACACGCCGAATAACACCATGGACATCTCTCAGTTCGTTTCACTTTTGCAACATAGCGCTGAGCATTTTAATTGCCCTAACTTCGGATTAAGACTGGGTGCCAAACAAGATTTTCGTATTTTAGGCCCCCTTGGTTTACTGCTCAAAAATTGCATTACCCCAAGAGAAGCACTCAATGCCGCACGAGGGTTTATGGCATTTCATAATCAATCTGAGTATTGGGATTACAGCGAGCAAGGAGATAAATTATATTTAAAGCGATATGAAATCTTTCATGACCTAGCCGATACCCGCCAGTATAAAGAGTTATCCTTCAGTGCGTGTTATCAGCTGTGTCGTTTAGTGATGGGGGACGCCTTTCGTGGCATTCGCATTGAGTTAAGTCACGCGCCATTGCTAAAACCCAAGGCCTATGAGCAGTATTTTAAAATGCCGGTTTTATTTAACTGCGAGCAAGACCAACTCGTCATCCCTGCTCATTATTTAGACACCCCCATTCCCAATGCGGACAAAACCATTCACGGGTTTGCTGAGCATTATCTGGTGCAACTTAATCAGCAACACAGTGATATTGTTCAGCAAGTATCGTATTTGATTCAACAAACCATGGGGGATCAAAACCAAACCATCGATAACATCGCCAACTTACTCAGTATGAGCCGACGTACCTTGCAGCGGCGCTTAAGCGCAGAAGGCGTTATTTTTAAAACACTGCTGCTGGATATCCGCATCAAAACCGCCTGCTGGTATCTCACTTCAAGTCACATCGACATTACCTTACTATCAGAAATGCTCGGTTACAGTGATGTCAGTGGGTTTTCGCGGGCATTTAAATCCGCCAAATCGGCCTCCCCTCTTATTTGGCGAAAACAATTCAGCCAAATCACCACGGAACCTTAACTCCTCAAGGTTAGGCTCGACACGGTCACAAACTCACAGAGCGCTTTTAATAGCCTCTTCTGAAATGATCTATGTCATCACAATGTATTAAGGCTGTGTTAAGTTTCGCCTCAATATAATGCACATAGATAGTAACAACTGGGATTCATATGAAGCGCACACAACTTATTAACTTACACCTGATATTGGCTGCCATTATGCTGCCCGCTATTGCCATGTTTGCCATTACTGGTGGCCTGTACACCTGGGGCGTAAAAGGCAGCTATGAGACCCAAACTTATAAATTGCCCATTGCAGAGCCTTTAAAAGGCGATTTAGCCAGTATGATCGAGTTCGCCCAGCAAGAAATGGACAAGCAGCAACAGGCCTATCCAAGTGGTGCTGCCAAGCTTAAATCGACCAGTTATACCCATGTCTTAGAGTGGACCGGCAGTGACCTCGATATCAGCCTAAGCACTGATAAAAACAGTCATCAGGCTGATTTGGCTATAAAACAAACAAGCCCTCATCGGTATCTGGTGCAACTGCATAAAGCGAAAGGCGGTACTTTATTCAAGGTTTACGCTGCGATTATCGCCTTTGGTATCATGCTGATACTCTTCAGCGGCGTATTCATGGGACTTGGTATGCCTAAATATCGCACGACAACCCTAGTAGCGCTGGGTGCTGGCGTGGTCATTTGGTTAGGGGTTGTGGGCTTTAGTTAATAGCATGTAATTTCCTATGGCAATGCTATTGATAATCCGTCTCATTTACACTACTATTAGAACCATAGACAAATTTAATGGGTTCATCACTATGTATGTGTGCCTTTGCAAAGGAATAACAGAGCGTCAAGTACAGCAAGCTATCGACAATGGCGCTGACTATAAATCCCTACGTGAAGAGCTTGGCGTTGCGAGTGACTGTGGACAATGTGGCAACACGTGTAAGCAGATGCTTAAAGCCAGCAAAGAATGTGCATTCTATGAGGCTCAAGTGCCGCAAGTGGCTTAGAGAGCAATCAAATACCCAATCAAAACCGCCCAAGGGCGGTTTTTTTATGCCTGCTACTTACCCAAGTGAAAATTCACAGCCTTTTATTCACAAATAGAATTCTATAATATTGCTTGTCCTTGGCCTGCGGCCCTCTTATCTCAACGAGACATTAAATCGAGTCATGTACGAATGTGCCTCCCACATCCCTATTCAGTTGGGAGCCATTATCTAGATGTTAAAATCCATCCATAAAACGGTCGATGCATTTGGGCCAATAGAGGTACTCGATGATGGTGCCAAACGTTACCTAACCTTTGGTAATGAACATGAACAAAGCTGCCAAATTAAAGCTCAGCCCCATATACCTCAACACGAATACAGCCGTGCCATTATGCTGTCATTGCTATTTTGCACACCGCAAAATGTAGGTGTATTAGGGTTAGGTGGTGGCACCATGGTGTGTGCCTTTCTCAATGGGTGTAACGATGCCATGGTCACGGCCGTTGAATTACGTGCTGATGTTATTCGCATTGCCCAGCGTTATTATGCGTTGCCTAAACACGAGCCACGCTTGAACATCATCCACCAAGATGCCAAACAGTATATTGATAAAGATGAAACGCAGTTTGATATTTTAGTGGCCGACCTCTATCACCAGCACGGCATTGATGATGTACAAATGCAAAACTCCTTTCTGAAACAGTGCGCGCAGAAAATCACATCAGAAGGATGGCTTGTTTTAAATTATTGGCTGGATCACGACTTAAATATTGAGATACTTGAGCAATTGCATGCGGACTTTGAGTGCATTTACATGTGTAACAGCGGCGGTGGAAACGTGATCATATATGCAGGAAAGTCCTTACCTAAGGCCGATTTTCTGTTGCCAGTACATATAAAACCACTCGCAAAAAAACTCGGTTTTTCTCTTAACTACTATCTAAAAAGACTTACTCTTATTCAGAGCGTTTAATTATTCTAAAATGCCTAGCCAATAAGAATAAACCAAGTACAAACCAAAGGTTAACACTACCGCCTCCGGTTCGACTTTCAATTAAGCCACCCGAAACCTTACTACCGGCCAAGCGATCCGCTTCACTTCTAAAGATCACATCACTTGAGTTTCGGCTGGCAAAGACAATAGTATTATTTGAATAATTTAAATCTCGGCACACAGACTGCCAAGTTTCACTAGGCAATGGGTCATCCACCGCAGCTAGGTCATCCGCATTATAGAATCCACTGGCACTGGAGCAGGTCGACTCATTATCTTGATCACTACAGATTCTTAAATTATTTAACTTAGCGTAACCTTTAGATGTATTCGCTTGATAATAAATAAAGGCAACATAATTGAGCCCCTTATCAAGTTCAAATTCTCGTGTGGACCAGTATTGCTTGCCGACATTTACAACATCTTTACTATTTATCGACAACCCTAAGTAATTATTATAATTACCATTATTAACCACACTTGACTCAAATTTAAGGTACAGCGTCTCACTGCCCACAGGCCCATTTAAATACGTCAATAAAACCGAACGACCTCCCAATGGCGCATCACCGGATCGCATGACCGCCCCTTGCGAGCCATCTGTTTGCTGATACCAAGGAGCACTGTGCTCTGTGTTTTGTGACGTACCGCTGTAAAATTGCCACTGAGTATCCAATGCAGATGCATCAATGGTGTTCAGGACTTTTGCATTAAGTTCGTGAGATATACGTTTATCGGTAAGGTCTAAGTCAAGCTTGCCGTAATGCTCTCCAGAGTAATAGCCTTGTGCATTTACTGTAAAATCACAGGCATAGCCACTGGGAATCGGGGCGTCTAGCAACCAATTGCCATCATCAATTGAGAAGTACATATTATTGGTGGACTTATCCGTTACTGACTGCGAATTTGCCGACATATTAAACAAGGTAAATGTTTGCGGCTTATCACGCCCCTTGCCCACAAAGCCCATTTTTTCGGTACCCAAAAGGCTTACATCATTTAAACTTTGTTCAATCCAGTCCCCCATTGCGGACACTTCACTGTAAACCCCATATAAGCCAGGCTGAGCACAGCCACTCCCCCAACTAACCAATCCAGTTAATACCCATTCTCCGTTGGCTTTCACTAAAATAGGGCCTCCGCTGTCTCCTTGGCAAGAGTCCTTACCACCACTGACTTCTCCTGCACAAAAGCTGCGATCCCAGTAACCTTTAATACTATTGATTGGGTAAGTACTGTTACACACCGCGTCTCGCTGAAAACTCACATCCACTTGTTTTAATATCCGTGAACTCAAGCCTGAGTCCGTTACCCCCCAGCCCAAAACCCGCAGCTGCTCATTTTGCTGTAAAGCTTTTGTATCGTTACGACTTAGAATGTCAATGGGAGTTTTAGTGGCACTTTGATTAAGTTTGATAATTGCAACGTCACTATAGAAAAGGCGGTCGTTATAATCAGGGTGTAAAACAAACCAATCGGCTTTTCTGACATCTCCGGAGGAGGGATAAGATAAACTATCTAAACCAATATAGAGTGTCAGTTCGTCGGGGGTTTTATCATCTAAACAATGAGCGGCGGTTAACACCCAATCTTTGGCAATCAGCACCCCACCACAAAAATGAGAACCACGCTGAATAGAGACCATCCAAGGGTAACTTTCATCACGAAAGACACCCCCGATGATTCGAGTATCAGGTTGATCAAATGATAGGATCTGCCCCCAAGAAACAGGGGGCCATAAAACTAATAGGAATAACAAACACGCAGCTAACTTCTTTTTCATAGCTAAACCCTTTGCTGATAAGAGAGTTCCCTCTCAAAACGACTAGCATGTTTAACCAGTATAGAAGTGAGTTTTCATTACACCGTATGACAATCTGTTCTAATAAAACCCATAAACATTCCTTAGTAATCAAATGCCACAACAAAAAAACCAGTGCTATGCTTTAAATAGATATTGAATGGATTAGAACATGGCAGTGGTAAAGTCTTTACTCATAGGTATGTGTGTTTTCGCAGCGGGATGCGGCGCATTTGATGACAGCAGTTCAAGCGGGCCGCCAACATTAAACGGTTTATGGCTAGGGGAAACCCAAGAGCAAGGTGTCACAGAAGCCTTGACCACCTCGGTTTTATTTTTTGAAAATAAAGTCTTTATTTTGCGTGAAGACGAAGCCCATCTGGGCACGTACAGCATACTTGAAAATGACAACGCCCTACTCGACACCACGGTGTATAGTTACAGCGCACCGGACTTAGACAATAATTTTTACGTGGGCACTCGCACCAGCAACCGTATTGAAGTGGATGCATTATTTGCCAGTACACAGTTATTATTTTTAAATTTTGACGGCGCTTCGCGCTCAGGCAGTGCCACCCTAAACCTAGACACCGGGCGAAGCAGCAACATGAGCTTGACGCGCGTGCGCGGTATATGGGCAACCGCCGACTCCATCTTATACATCAATGATGCAGGGGGCATACAAGGCTCTAATAGTGCAACGGGTTGCCAATGGAAAGGCAAACTATCAACCCTTAATGATGATTTTCTAAAACTCAGTATTGAACGAAACCTCTGCCCTGAATTTAATCAGCCGGTGGTGTGCCCACAGGGGGTTTTGCATTAATTGATGGGGAAGGTAATCTGCATTTTATTGCCGAGCAACCTAACGAAGTGTTATGGATGAAATTCGCACCCGAAGCTGGCGATGTCGCGGATGACCCGGCCGCCGAAGAAGCACCAGCGGAAGACCCCGCTGCTTAATATTAAGGAAAATAAACCGGCTCATTTTCAACGGCCCATTGCGTGTATTTTTTCATAATACGAATAAACAATGGGCTTTCTAACCAGTGACCTAACCAAGTTTGTAAATGGGTATAAGGGCTGGCCTCAAACCACGCTTTATTCACATGTGCAAACTGGCGTACAAACGGAAAAATCGCTAAATCCGCTAACGTCACCTCATCACCTATTAAAAATGGCGAATGCTCAAGACGCTCGTTTAGTCGCGTTAAAAACACTTCGCCCTGCTCACGATAAAACGCTTCAGACTCTTCATAACGATCCGCGTATTTGTAACGATCCAGCGCCCACTTAAATGGCCCGTCATTGAATTCGATTAACTCATTAATATCATGCTGCAAGTGATTAGGATAAAGCGTCGGTGATAGCTCAGGGGCTTTAGATAAAGCAAACTGCATGATATCCAAGCTTTCCTCTAACACTTTATCATCAGTTAACTGTAAAACAGGCACCGTGGCTTTTGGGCTAATATCCAGCATGGCTTGGGGTTTATCCTTTAATACTACTTCTCTTAATTCGAACTGTTCAGGCTCCACGCAATACGCTAACGCTAACCGCGCACGCATGGCATAAGGACAACGACGAAACGAATACAAGATACCCAACATGAAAACACCCGCGGCATAATGACCAGGCAAAAAAATGCCCATTAAAAAATGGGCATTCTAACACAAACACACCTCAATATTTTACGCCGCCTTTTGCTTTTTATTGGTCTGCTTAGCGTCATCCTTAGGTTCTTGATAGTTTTTAAATAAATCCATCACCGCTTTGCCCTGCTTTAAACCCAACATACACATGGTGCTCATGACGCCACCCATCAAGCCACCACCCACACCTGCGGTCATCACATCAGCACCGGTCATGTAGAGGTTTTTAATCGGGGTTTGTGGGTGCAAACACGTTTGCTTAAAGCGGTCCACATAATGGTTTAAACCATAAATCTCGCCTTCTTCATTGAGCTGATAAAACTGCGTAGACAGTGGCGTTGAAATCTCATAGTAATCCAATGCTGCTCGCAATTGAGGCTTGCGCTCAAACAAACGTTCTAATAAGTATTTCGCCACCTCGTCTTTTTTCTTTTCGTAGTCATCGCCACGTTGTTGCCAAGTGGTGCCATCCCACTGCTTGTAATCGTCCATATTAGCAACCGTTACAATTTCAACCGTAGACTTATTAGGGTAACGCTCATCCCACTCAGGGTCTTTGGATGACGGAAACGACACATAAATTAATGGCAACTGGTCTGTCTTACCCGCACGAAAATTATCCACGTTGGTTTCGTGATCACCATTGGGGTAAATCCACAAATTGGTGGTATCTAAGCCAAGCTCTTCAGTGGTGCCTTTAAAGCCCGCATACACACAATAGCTGGCACTGGAGCGCTCAATAGCATCCGCTTTTAGCCATTTATCCACCCCGTGCTTGGCTTTAAGTGCATCGGGATACAAACGCTTAACTGTATTCATGAAACCTACATTACTAAATACCACATCGCCGAATATTTCATCGCCATTGGCCATCTTCACGCCGTAACAGGTATCCCCTTTCACCAGCACCTTGTCTACTTCAGCATAGGTAAACACCTCATCGCCGCTTTTTTGAATGGTGGGAATAATTTCACGGGCAATGGAGGATGCGCCGCCCACTGGGTATGCTCCACCGGCCAAATAATGTTTCGCAATTAACGCATGCATTAAAAACGCCGCGTCTCTTGGCACCTGACCATAGTCGCCCCACTGACCCGTTAATACGCTGATTAATTCTTGGTTACTGGTAATGCCTTCTAATACTTCACGGGTGGTTTGAAAAAACTCTTTAGGCACCAGCAAAGGTCGAATCCAGTTGTACATACGCCCCAGCCATTTAGGCATGGCTTGGGCGGCAAAAAACTTGGGGGTTAACGTGCTGATTTTACGTGTCAGGTTAACATAGCGTTCAATGTTGGCGCGTTCATCAGGAAAGTGTTTGCTTAATTCATCAATGAAATTTTCGCGTCCGGCCACAAAGTCATATTCTTTATCGCCTAAAATGATTTTATCGTACACTGGGTCCATAGCGGCCCACCTTAGACGCCCTTCGCTGATGGTATCAAAAATGCGCTTCATGCTGGATGGCTTGTGTACTTCGCCAATGTAATGCACGCCCACGTCCCACTCGTAACCTTCGCGATCATAGGCATGAGTAAACCCGCCAGCGGTGTAATGTTGTTCCAGCACACACACTTTTTTGCCCATCAATGACAGCAACGCAGCATTGGCTAAGCCGCCGATCCCCGAGCCCACCACAATGGCGTCATAGTGTCCTGCGGCTCGGCCGCTGCGATAACGTTTACCGGTTCTTACCTTTACTTTTGCCATGGAAACCTCATTGATCGGTGTATCGGTTGTTTTATTATTATTTTTATATGCAAATAATTGCATATCCAGAATCAGTGTAGAGCCACTTTGGATGATATGCAACTATTTGCATATAGCTTAAAACCCACATAGACTAAGCCCTTATTCAATCACGATACCCATCATGTCTCTTAAGCACGCCATACTGACTTTATTAGAAACCGAAGAAGGCTCAGGGTATGACCTGCTCAAGCGCTTTAAAGCCCGCTTGGGTTTCTTTTGGAACGCCAGTCACCAACAAATTTACAGCCAATTAAAAACCCTACACAGCGATGGTTTAATTGACTGCACCTTAGAGCCACAAAAAGGCAAACCCGACCGCAAGGTCTATCAAATGACACAAGCCGGACACGTCGCATTAATTGAATGGCTAGAAAACCCAGTGAAAGTCGATAAGGTCAATGACGCGTTTTTGGTCAAGCTCTACGCCGGTCATTTGCTGGACAAACCCAAATTAAAAGCCGAATTAGCCGAGCACAAAGAGATCCACCAGCGCATGCTGGGAACATTTTTAACATTAGAGCAGCAGTATCTTGCATTAAGCGAGACGAAAAAAAGGCCGTTTGAATTGCCCTACCTCACCCTAAGGCGCGGGATTTTAGGCGAGCAAGCTTGGCTTGAATGGGCAAAAGAAGTGGAGGCGTTTTTAAACTAAAGCGCCAAGGCGCCGCAAGGCGTTCATCTTGTGCACCTGCCATAGGGGCTTGAATCAAACGAAACGTGAAATCAGCTTTCATACCTTGGCCCAACTTGACTAAAAATACTTTAAAACCCAGTACAACTGTATCGGTTTAATTCCTCCTTCGACAATAACACTGACTTATAGTGACAATCACACCATCTAATTCAGCCAAGCATCGACTAATCATTTCCCTTTGCGGCGCCAAGCGTTAGCCTATTTACCATACAAAAATAATAAAAAAGAATGATACGTTGGTTTCATGTCGAATCGAGTCGCTTCCTACATCAGCCTAAACACCCCGGGCCTCATTCATCAAAGCATGCAAGAACACGGCGTGCCCATGACGAATATTAAACCCCTGATCAAGATGTTGGTCAGCCAAGGGGTACAGCTTGATGCATTACTCAATGGCACCGGCATCACACTAAAAGACTTCACCATATTTAATCACACCGTGATCTTCGAGCAATACAGGCGCTTATTAATCAACGCGCGAACACTCAGTAAAGACACCAGTTACGCACTGAAACTGGGAGAACAGTTTTTTATTAATCACGATGGTGTACTGGCTTGTCGCGTAATGAGCAGTGACAACACAGCCCAAGCCATGAGTTTATTGGATACCTACCAAAGTTTATTCACGCAACTTTTGCAGTTTGAATTCCATGCCGATGAG
>Ga0115005_10000050_pt1 | contig 76532 bp, 96 predicted proteins | sample ArcOceMetagenome_FD_87163 | JGI IMG/M metagenome (GOLD analysis project Ga0115005, IMG submission 87163) | Marine eukaryotic phytoplankton communities from Arctic Ocean - Arctic Ocean - Greenland ARC118M Metagenome | ecosystem: Environmental > Aquatic > Marine > Oceanic | place: Arctic Ocean... | reverse complement strand
TGAGCCTACATTGTCCATTAAATGAGAAAACTAAATATTTAATTAATAAAGAGACGATTGAATTTTTAAAGAAAGATGCTTTCTTGTTAAATACTGGAAGAGGGGCTTTAATTGAAACTCAAGCTCTAATTGATAAACTCAAGAAAAAAGATATACGTGGAGTAGGACTAGATGTTTATGAGTATGAAGAAAATATTTTTTCTCATGATCACTCCCTTGAAGGTATCTCCGATGAGAAACTACTAAGATTAATGAGTTTTCCAAATGTATTAATCACTTCTCATCAAGCATTTTTCACAAGTGAAGCTCTAGATAATATTGCAAGGATTTCTTGTGAGAATATTAAAAATTTTAATGAGAGATTACCTATAAATGAACAGAATTTTCTTTGTTAATATATTTATCAAATGTCTTTAACATCATATTCAAAACAAATACATCTTGTAAGGAGTGAAAAAGTAGTGAGGAAATCATGACAAATATTCTTGAAGTTTTAATTGTTGGTCTTATTTTATGTGTTGACTCATTTTCTGCTGCTCTTGCTATGGGAGCTAGGCCACATAGTCGTTTAGATACCTTAAAATTTGCATTCTCCTCTGGTGGTGCAGAGGCGATTGTTTCTTTTTTGGGGGCAATTGCAGGGGCGAGGGTCGTTGCTGAATTTGATTCTGTTGATCATTGGATTTCTTTTTTTCTTCTCGCCGCAGTTGCCCTTCATATGGCCTATGAAGGTTTAATGGAATTAAAAAATAAGAAAGATGAAGCAGAAAAACCTCGCCAGTTTCATAGTTTTCTAAAAGTATTAATTGTCTCATTTGCTACAAGTTTAGATGCCTTCGCCGTAGGTGTTAGTCTTGGAGTCTCTAATAAGCCACTTACTCCTTTCATAGTATCAATTGGATTATGGGCATTTTTCTCAACGATTTTAGGAATGAATATAGCAAAATTTTCATCAAAAAAATTAGGTTCAATCTTTAGTTTTATTGGAGCGATAGTTTTATTAATATTGGCATTCAAATTTTTAATTGAAGGTTTATTTAAGATTGTATAAACTTTTTGAAGCTCTCTGCATGGGAGCCTAGAAAATCAAGGGTGTCTTTATCGGTCAACTTTCCGTCTGTAAATTTATCCATGGCCTTTCCAATCATAACTTCAGGCTTGTTGAGAAAATGTAAATCTAGAAATACACCAATTTGTCTTAAATGATATTGCATTCTAGCTGTTCCAATATTACCTGGACTTGCTCCAATGATGGCCGCAGGTTTACTAGCAAATGGTTGGGGCTTTACTCTAGAGAGACAATCGATAGCATTTTTTAAGACACCTGATACCGAATAATTATATTCTGGACTAAAGAATAAGACAGCATCTGCATCAACTATTTGTTTCGCTAGATCTAGAACAACTGGTTCATCGTCGATTCCTTTGTACATCGGTATATTTTCAATCTGTCCTTCAACTAATTCAAACTGATCTTTACAAATTTCTTTGTAAGATTCAAAAATTGATCTGTGGATTGAGCCTTCTCTTATACTTCCAATTATTGCTAATACTTTCATTTATTTACCTTTATTAGGGAATTTCCTCTTAATTTATATTGAAATAGCTAGAATGACTAAAAAAATATTACTTAACTTCATATGTAATGATATATAAAAAAGATGAAATATTTAATACTAATGATTCTATTAAGTTCTTGTGCATTTAAGTCAGTAATATTATCAAATGCGGACTATCTTGTGGCAAATAGAGTTGGTAATAAGATTGATCTAAGCCGGGATCAAGAAAAAATACTTCGTAAAGATATAGATGCTTATTTTTTTGAAAATGTTTCTGAAGTTGAAAAAATTAGAGAGCTAATTATTAAGATTAACATCACTGAATTTAAGATTGAAAAATTTTTAAATGACATTTATCCAATCTATGAAACTCTTTATTTAAAGTTTATCCCTCTTCTCTCAAGGCCTATGAGTCAGTTCTCAAAAAGACAAATCAAAAATCTTTTTGAAATTGCTGAAGAGGATAATGATATGCTTTTACAGCGCTCAAAGAAAGATAAGACAGACGAATATGCCAAAAGGTTTAAATTCTTTTTTGGTGATCTATCAAAAGAGCAAAGAAATTTCATTAAAGAGGAAAAAAGTATTTTCCAATCACTCAATGAGAATAGATTGAAAAATCGTCTTAAGACTCAAAGTACACTACGAGAAGCTTTTGAGTTAAAGGATGAGCCTGAGCGATTAACTATGATTAATGATATTTTTAGCAAAAACTTAAGTAAAACTGAAACATTCGCTGGATTTCATAGTGTTCTACCTCTTATTAATAAAATGATAAAAGAGCTATCTCTTGAACAAAAAGCTTATTTTGAAAGTAAAAGAAATGAGGTTCTTGATTGGATTGAATTATTTTTGAGAAAGTATTCAAAAAAAACAAGCTAGCTCTTTCTCGTAGGAATTTCTATTTAGTCGATATTTCTACACATTCAAACTCTTCATACTCTTCCGAGAGTTCATCAATAAGAAACAATTGAAGACTGTCATTAAATTCAAGGGATGTCTGTGTGTTATCTCTTGGGACCATATCAGTCTTAAATCCAAAAGATCCATTTTTTGATATTATTTTATATGCTGTGATCTCACTTTCTTTACTAGCGTCAAGAAATTCATTAGTGGAGCCAAGCTTTATTTCATCTGATTGAGTGCTTACAAGCAAATAAAGGCTATTATCATCTGTGTCTACGCACTCAAATCTTGAATCCTTAGTGGGAGCTGCAAATGAGATTAAAGAATAGGTCGTTATAAATAGAGCGATAAATTTTTTCATACTGAGTGTCTACCTATATTGTAGAAAAAAAGCTAGGATAGAAGTAAAAAATTCATGGATATTAGGTAGAACGATGCATTTTGATTTTTTATCTTATTGGGAGGGTTTATGTTAGAGAATAATATATTTAGCAAAGATTATTCTGTTAACACAAATAATATTAATATCAATGGTAGATTGGGGCTATTTGGGATTTTAAGTATGCTTCAAGATGCTGCTGCAATCCATGCTGAAATGATTGGACTTGGCATGGTTGACATGATGCGGAAAGGTTGTTTCTGGGTTGTGGTACAACAGAAGTTAAAAATGGATTGTTGGCCTCTTTGGCAAAAAACTGTCGAAATTAAAACTTGGATTAGACCTCTCTCGGGCGCCAAAAATTATCGAGACTTTGAGATCTTTGTCGATGGAAAAAAAATAGGGGAAAGTGTTTTTAGTTTTATGCTCCTTGATTCTAAAACTCGAAAACCGATATGGCCTGATTTTATACTTGAGTTTGGAAAGTTTTGTCGAAAAGATAATCTTATATTAATACCTAAGCGGATAGAGAGTCCTGAAGAATTAGAGTTCAAAGGGAATATAAATGTGAGAATTAGTGATCTCGATGTCAATAATCATGTCAATAATGTGAAATACACACAATGGGTTCTTGATTCTATTCCTCTTGAGTATCATAAAAAAGCAAATCTTAGAGAATATGAAATTAATTTTATCGCTGAAACTCGCCTGGAAGATAGTGTGGAAGTTTTCTCGAGGAGAAACAATCATTTTGAAAAGAAAATTGTTTCTTCCTACTATGAAGGGCGGCGTATACTCGATGGCAAAAGATTATTCAAAGCCTTTCTCATAGGATCAGTTGATGAATAATCAGAGGACTAAGTTCGAATATAGTTTTTCTCAATTGCTTGTTTTAATTCTTCTAAGATCAAGGGTTTTTTAACTATATCATCCATGCCAGCTGCGAGGCATGTTTTGATATCTTCATCAAATACGTTTGCTGTAAATCCAATGATTATGATATCAGATAAAGGTTTACTCATAGAACGAATTAATTTTGTTGCTGTAATACCATCCATCACAGGCATTCTCCAGTCCATAAAAATAATGTCATAGGTATTTTTCTTTAATTCTGTAATTGCTTCTTCTCCATTTGAGACAACAAAAACACGATGATTTAATTTATGAAGAAACTTTTTTGCGACTATTTGGTTAATCGTATTATCTTCAACGACTAAAACATTTAATGAAGTATTCTTATCGAGAGTAGGCTTTTCTATTGTTTGAGATTCAGTCATATTGACTTTATCGACAAGGGGTAAGGAGAAGCTAAAATTAGAACCTTTGTTCAACTCGCTTTGACACTCTATTTTTCCTCCCTGTAGTTCAACTAACTTTTTTACAATTGATAATCCAAGGCCGGATCCACCAAATAGCCTTGTTGTCGAAGAATCAGCTTGTACAAAGGGCTCAAATAAATGTGTTATTTTTTCTTTCTCAATTCCTATGCCTGTGTCAATGACCTGGAATAAGATAAAATCATTATTCAATTGGGAAAGTTTAGAAATTTTTATTTTGATAGAGCCTTTATGAGTAAATTTGATAGCATTATTAATTAAGTTTAATAGTATTTGAGTGAGTCTTGTTGGATCACCAATGAGAGTGTCTTTTATATCATCATCTCTCAAAACTTCTATCTTTAGCTTCTTTTTATTAATTTGCGTTGTGATCATTTGAAAAATATTTTTAAGAATTTTTTGTAAGCTAAATTCTATTTTTTCAAATGTTAATTCTCCAGATTCTATTTTCGTAAAATCCAGAATATCGTTGATGATGACATACATTTGGCTCGCAGAAATTTTTGCGATTTCAAGAAGTTCTTTTTGCTCATTTGTATTTGATGCTAAGTTTGTCAGTATATCAACAGGTCCGAGAATACCGTTTAGGGGTGTTCGTAATTCGTGACTTATTGTCGCTAAGAAATCTGACTTTGCTTTACTTGCTTTCTCTAGTTCTAATGTTCTCTCTTTTACTTTTTGCTCAAGTAAGATATTAGTATCCTTTAACCTCAATTCATGAGCTCTCGATTCACTTATATCCTCAATACTTGACCATATATATTCTACTCCTGCTATTTCAATTATTTGTCCATTCAATCTGACAGGAATTCGGTTTCCATTTTTATGAATATAGTGCTTTTCATAAGGGCCATATTTTTTATATTTTTGTAATTTTTCTAATTGAACTGCCTCATCTTTTTCATATTCAATAGGGGTAATATCCCAGTATGATAGTTCTAACGCCTCTTCTACTGTATAGCCTATAAGTGAGCAATAGGCCGGATTTACCTCGATTAGAACTCCATTCATATCACAGAGAGCAAGAGCGATAGGGGATGATTGAAAAAGCATTTGGGAATAGTCTTTTCTTTGAGACAACTCTTTTGTTTTTAGATTTACGGCACGTTTTAAAGTGAAATTCCATAATAGCAAAATTGAAAAAAAGACTAAAGTGATGATAAAAATTTTGATTAAAGAGCTATAGTCAACTGTGTGTTTTTTTCCAATCCATTTCTCTTTGAGTGTATTAATGTCTTTTTTTGTGATTGAATTTACAGCTTTTGTTAAAATTTGATTAAGTATCTTATCATCGATATGTGTTCCAATGCCAAGCTCAAGGTCCATTCCCTTTGTTTTTCCGACATATTTGACATTACTTAAAGATAAATGATTAATATAGAAGCTTGTTGAAGAAATAAAATCAATCATAAAATCTAAATGATTTGTAGAGACAAGAGTGAGTCCCTCTTTGGTATTGTTAACGGGCACTAGTTCTAGGTGAGGATATTTTTCTTGAATGAGGTCTGAATATGCATAACCTTTAACAACTCCAATTTTTTTTCCTTTTAACTCATTTAAATTATTAATTTTTGTCTGGTTATTATTTCCAATAATTACATTCTCTACAGTCAATATAGAAGGAGTAAATAGCATTGTTTTCAATCTTTTTGGTGTTTTAGAAACACTTGGAAGGATTTCACATTTTTTTTCTTGAAATGATTGTTCCGTTTCAGCCCAATTTTTAGTTTTAAGGACTATGAAGTTGACGCCAATTGCTCGTTCTACTAATTTCATATAGTCAGCAGAAAAGCCTGAGTGATCTCCTTGTGAATTAAAGAACTCTAGGGGTTCCCATGAAGGATCAATACATATTTTGATAAGTTTTCTTTCTTCTAAATATTTTTTTTCTTCAGGACTAAGCTCAACAATAGAGGCAATCACATTTGTGGTAAAGAAGAGAAATAAAATTAAAAAATTCATGGTTTAAGTATAGCATGTTAATAGAACAAATTTTTTCCTAAAAAGAAGAGAATTTTTTTCTTAATAGGTACGGTCTTTTTCACGAACTATATATGATAACAAGCACTTACTAAATTTATGGCATTTTCTTAATCTATTCTTGAGGAATTTAACTCTATAGTTTATTCATACTATTCATTTTTATAATGAGATTTTTCCGAATCGTTTATATGCTTATCTAAATAATAACTCACTAGGAAATCATTATGAATTCATTTGTCTTAAAGTTAAATTTATTTATCATCACTCTATCATTTGGAACTTCAATTTTTGCTAATTCTTTTGAACCTCTTTGCAAGTTTCAACAAGGGTGGACCTTTAATACTAACGTAAATATGAGAGAGGTTTTTAAAGAACTTCAAGTATTTGAGAAAACTGATCGCCTACCAAATGGTTGCGATTATAAACTCTATTATAATTTCGCAGAACCAAGAATACTTATCAACGATCAAGATAGTGAATTAGGAATGGCCGTTGATTCTATGATAGAAATTATGGGTGTTGAGGGGGCTGAGTTGACTTCGTGTTTAACAGGCGGGCCTATGAAAAAGTACTGGAGAAGCGTAAACGGACTTGTGAGAGATCTCATTCTTCATTTCAGTCTCGATGGAAATAAAGTTGAAATCATAGAGGGTGCTTATGGCTTTAAATCTGCATCTGGGAGAACGAGTACAAGAGAAAGCATTCTTTGCTTAAATAACTAATTCATTTTGCATTTTATTTATGAAGTAAGAATTTAATATTTGATATATCTAATTTTTGACATTCTTTATTGGTACTGATTCCTGTTATTAGAATAAAAGCAGGCTTATTAAGTTCGCCAATAAAGAATTTTTTAATTTTTGTGTCAATATTTTCCAAAACTTTAATTAGTTCTTGGGTTGAATTTGAGATATGGATATTTAACATTTCAAAAGAATTCTTATGAAAAAATGTTTTTAGAGATTCCATCTCAATTGTACTCGTTGATTCATCAATTTCAAAAATAGCCCCTCTAAGGTTTTTTTCATTTTTCATACATTTATCAGTATCAATAATAAAATTCTCTCTGGGAAAACTCAAAACTGAGCCAATCGTAGTATTTAATTGGATTTTGTTCATCTCGTTGGCATAACTATGACCACTCCCATGAATAAAGCTTAAGGTGAGAAGAAATATCATCAGTGGTTTGTTTTTCATGATAATATAATAGTTCTATAAGGTAAGGATAAGGTAAGTATAGAGTAAGGAGAACCTAGTTAAAAGTGGTGTTTTTGAAAGGAGAAGTAAAATGAGAAAAATTTTAATTGTTGAAGATGAACTCATCATGTCGACTCTTTTTAAATCAAAATTTAAAAAGCAGATTGATATAGAGATCACGATTGTAAATACATTTATTGATGGACTTGCAAAAATTATGAATGAGTCTTTTGATCTTTATATTCTCGACTATCATCTCGGTTCTCAAGGAACAGGGCTTGATCTTCTTCGATTATTACAAAAAGAGATAAATATAAGTAATAGAGTGATTATGATTTCTGGAGGGCTAAGTGAGGATATTGTTATTCAGGCCTATGAGCTTGGGGTTTCAAATTTTATTAATAAGCCGCCAAATTTTTCTATTTTGAATGCGATTATAAAAAAGAACTTAAGGATGATTGAAAATAGCCATTCTTCACTGATTACATGTGGACCGCTCTCCCTTGATCTTGCTAGAAAACTATGTGTTCTCAGAGAAGAAAAGGGCATGAATGAAATTAATATAACACCAATTGAGTTAAAAATTTTAGTCAGACTTGCGACGACACCCAATGTTGTTATCTCTAAGGATGAGTTATCTAGTTTGGGAGCGGATTACGTTGAACCTATGAGCTTTAAGGCCCTAGAGGTGCATATCGTTAATTTAAGAAAAAAATCCAACATCATAAAGGAGATGCTTTTAACTAAAAGAGGGTATGGATATTATTTGTCAACAAGGTAAGGGCAATTCTTATCGCCCTTTACCCTGTTAGGTTTTATTTTAAAAAAATTATTTTAAGCTCTCTAAAACTTTAACAATCTCAGAAGGCTCTGCTCTTTGCACATAATCGACATTTAAAAATGAATAAACAATTTTTCCATTTTTATCTATAATATATGTGGCCGGAACAGGTAGTTCCCACGAATCATTGCCTTGATTTTTTTCAAGATCTAGACCAAATTTCAAATAAACGTCTTTTAATTCCTTACTAAGTTTAAAAACAAGTCCATATTTTCTCGCCTCAGTATTTAGTTTATCAGATAAGATTTCAAATTTAATTTCATGCTTATTAACAGTATCACTGGCCGAGTCCATTGACTCTGGAGAAATCGCAATAAGTTGTCCCCCAGCTGCAGTGAATTGGTCTAGGTGATCTTGATAGGCCTTTAGTTGCATATTACAATAGGGACACCATCCACCCCTATAAAAAGTTAAAATGATTGGTCCGTCTTTAAGTTTTTCCGAGAGCTTAACTTTAGCTCCATTGATATTTGGAAGCTCAAGATCTATATATTGATCCCCTTTAGATAAGGCTTTATCAATGATTCCAGACTTTCTTAGCTCCTCTGTGGCCTGGGCCATTGTCATTCTTGCTGAATCTGGAATTTTAGAGGATGCTCTTTTTTTATCGATTTCTTTTTGTAATGAATAATCAAAATTTGTACTAATAAAACTCATTATTTTCTCCTTTTTAGTGATACCAAAAACACGGGCTTTTTCTTTCTCATCATGAAAAGCAATAAGCATAGATTGTTGGAATATTTTATTTTTTTTCAAAAAAACCTTATCATGATCAAAATCAACCTCAAGCAGCTTAAAATTTGTTTTCTCAACTGAATCTAAAACTTTTTTCTGCACTTTACATGATGGACACCAACTCGCGTGAACATGCACGAGAACATTTTTATTTTTCTTTAAAAATGCATCAATTGCTTTAGAGTTGTCTTCTTTAGCAGCTATATTTAAACTGCTCATTAGCATCGATAATAATAATAAGACCTTCATCGTAAACCCCTTTGTTAAATCGTTAATGAAATATTTGTTAATGCTTCTGGTAAAATTTCAAGAATTTTTGTTTCAAGTACTTTATCAAGTCCAGTTAGGATGAGTAGGGACATGAAAGCACAAAAGATCCCAAGTCCAATTTTAATATATTTTGAATTCTCTAAGCTTTTCTTTTGAAGTTTTATTACAAGTGATTTTGCTCCATAGGAAAAAAATAAAATGGGTAAAATTGATCCAATGGAGAAGATCATTAAAAGAAAAATAGAAGACTTCGTTTCGGGATTATTAATGATAATTCCAATGATAATGGCTAATGTTGGCCCGCTACAAGGAGCCCAAATAGGGCCTAGTAAAAGCCCATTTACAAATTCCATATAAACAGACTTATTAGCGCCATCTTGTCCAAGTGATATTTTTTGAAGTTTATTATTTAAGGGAGAAAAAACGAGAGAGAGTTTATCAATGAGCACTGGAAAGAGAAATAATATAGATGCAATTAATAAGAATATACCTGAAACAAATTTTAATCTGTCAGGAGTAAGGCCTAAGAGCTGACCTGATGTTGCAATGATAAAAGTCGAAATGGAAAAACTTAAGGCAACTCCAATTGCAAGGAGGACCGGTCCCCATTTTGATCTTTGAAATGAAGATCGAACAACAAAAGGAACCATGGGAAGAATACAGGGGGAAAATATCGTTAACATTCCTGCAAAAAATGAACTAAAAATTAAACTGATTGACATTTGACTCCTTTATCTTGACCACTTGGTCAAAATGTGATTAAAAAAAACTAAATTTGTACTGATAAATCCTTCAAAGCATTATTAGCAATTTGTTTGAGGAATTTTTTATCTTTTTTAAATTTTGAAATTTCTCTAATTGAAAATGCTGCAGTTATCAGGTTATTTCTATATTGAATTGTATTAAGCTTTGAATCTATTATTAGATTTTTTAGAACATTATCAAAATTAATTTCAACGGCTTCAAATAATGCTTTTGATTTAGTTGCTGGTAGAGATTCTGAATCAGCGAGTTCAAGACAAGTATTCATAATTAAACAGCCCTTGCTGTTAGCTTCATTTGTACCTTCGGAAACGAGTCTATTGAAAAAATTAATAAGGTACTCTTTTGGATCGCCATCTTTGTAAAAAAAAGACCTAGAGTATTGCCCATACTTCTCTAAGCATAAGAGGAATAGGTTTTCTTTAGATTTAAAAGTATTATAAAGGCTTCCTTTTAATAGGCCAGTTGCCTCAATCAGGTCTTTTAGACTTGTTCCTTCATAGCCTTTTTCCCAAAAGATAACCATTGCTTTATGGAGAATTTCATCTTTGTCAAAGTCAGTAGTTCTGCTCATAGAGTTAAGTATAAACTATTTTGACCACATGGTCAAGAAACAAAATTGTCAAAAGACATTACTTCTCATACTCTATATTAAACGGAGCTAATTTATGAATGTACAAGGAACTTTTGATCTTTTAATGGAAAAACTTATTTTCTGGTATGAAATAAGTGTAAAAAGCATCCCAAACTTAGTTGTTGCCGTTATTGTTTTAGTTCTTTTTGCATTTATGGCAAAAACAGTTCGAAAAACTGTAAAGAAAATTCTCCCAAAAATCCTCAATACGAAGTCTGTCGTTGATTTAATTGGAACAGTTGCTTATATCTCGATCCTCTTTATTGGTATTTTTACCTGTCTTGAAATCTTGGGCCTAGAGAAAACAGTTACCTCAATACTCGCGGGGGCCGGGGTTATCGGATTAGCTCTCGGTTTTGCCTTTCAAGAGATAGCATCAAACTTTGTTTCAGGGATTTTAATTGCAGTTCTTGAGCCTTATCAAGTTGGAGATATAGTTAAGGTTGAAGAGTTTGAGGGAGAAGTCACTCATATTGAGCTTCGTACAACTTGTATCACAACTTATCAGGGGCTAGAAGTCTTTGTGCCCAATAAAGATATGTTCACAAAAGCTTTTATTAACTATACTAGTACTCCTAAGAGGCGAGTGGATATAGAAGTGGGAGTTGCATATAGTGATGATCTAGAACTTGTTGAGAAAGTAACAAAAGAGGCCCTCAATGATTTAGAATTTAGAATTCTAGAATCCCCTGTGGAGGTATTTTTTCATGAGTTTGGTGAAAGCTCCATTAATTTTACCGCAAGAGTTTGGGTTCAATACTCTAATGCTAGTATCTTTTTTAGATCCCGTCATGAAGCTATTATGAAAATTAAGAAGGCTTTTGATCAAAATGGAATTACCATACCTTTCCCTATCCGTACGCTTGATTTCCCACAAAGTTATCTTGAAAAATGACCTCAAAAATATCTATTGATCTAAGTCATTTAGTGATATTGATTAAAATATAATTTTTATCTCAGGGAACTATGACAGATCAATTTATCTTTTTTTGTGTGAATATTGGAAATGAGAATTTACTCAAGGAAGAAATTCTTGCTTTTTATCCTGAATTAAGTCTAAGTTATTCACGTAAAGGTTTCTTAACCTTTAAAAATAAAGGTGTTAAATTTGACATCAATTCAATTTCGCAACTTCAAGTTACTTTTTCCACGAGGTGCGGAATTTGCCTTGGAAAGGCAAATCCTAAAGATCTTAAGAGCATTGTTTTAAATACGTTCAGAGAATTAAATGAAGATTTCAGTGATGTTTTGATTCACAATTATAGCATCAATACCGAGTTTTTATATGATGCAAAAAGCTCATTTAATCGATCAATTAATGAATATAGTGCTGAAGGGAAAGTTGTTTTAAATCTCATTAGTCTTGGAGAAAATGAGGTATGGTATGGACTTCATAGGGTTGGGAGGGGAACGACGAGATATCCAAACTCTTTTGTTGAGATTAAAGATATTAAAGATAGTCCATCAATTGGAAGTTTAAAGCTTGCTGAGACCACTGAGCTATTTGCCCTAAGATTCAATGCTAAAGATTTATGGCTTGATTTTGGTTGCTCTCCTGGAGGCTCAAGTACATATTTACTCGCAAGTGGTGCTAAGGTTTGGGGGATTGATACTGCTAACGTAGACGAGTCAATATTATCTCACAAGAATTTCAAGTTTATCAAAGGATCTGTGCAAGATCTTTCTCAAGAGAAATTACCAGATGAAGAAATAAGCTGGGTCCATGCTGATATTAATATAAATCCAAAGCAAGCAATAAAGGAAGTGTTAAGGCTTTGTAAGAAATATAATGATTCTCTAAGGGGAATTATTTTTACAATCCAAATTGTAAAAATGGAATACATTGAGCATATTGAAGAATTTGAAGATATCTTTTATGATTGGGGATTTGCTACGATGATAAGTCGTCAGGTGCCTGCCCATAAAAAAGAATACGTATTGATCGCCCAAAGAAGAGGAAAAGGTTTATGATTGAATTTAATTTAGATGGAAAAGAATTTATTGCTTTATGTGACCTTTTAAAAACTGTCGGTTTTTGTGAAAATGGTGGACATGCAAAATCTGTTATTGCAGAAGGGCTTGTGAAAGTTGATGGTGTTGTTGAGCTTCGTAAAAGATTTAAGACTAGAGAAGGGCATATTGCTGAATTTAATCATGAGAAGGTGAAAGTCATTTAAATAGACGAGTTATTTCAATATGAACAAAATTAATATTCTTCCAGAAAAAGGTGAGGTTTATTATTTCGAAGATTATTTCATTTTAAACAAAAGTGATGATTACTATCAAAAATTATTGAAAGAAATTGAATGGATCCAAGAACCAATAATAATCTTTGGAAAAAGTATCATGCAACCAAGACTAACTGCATGGTATGGAGAAGAGGGAAAAGAGATTCTCTATTCGGGGATAAAGATGTCTCCTCATCCGTGGAATGAAACACTTCTAGAGATAAAAACCCAAATTGAAAAAATTCTAGATGTGAAATTTACGAGTGCACTACTTAATCTATACCGTGATGGAAATGATAGCATGGGGTGGCATCGAGATAATGAGAAAGAGCTAGGAAAAAATCCAACAATCGCTTCAGTAAGCCTTGGAGAAACAAGGCCATTTTTTATTCGAAACTATCAAGATAAAAAAAATAAATTCTCTATCAATTTAGAGCATGGAAGTTTATTAGTTATGAAAGGGGAGACTCAGCACTACTGGGAACATTCGATTCCAAAACGAAAAAAAATAGTAAAGCCAAGAATTAATATTACTTTTCGAGTAATGATTTAAACTTATAAAGAGAGGGGAAATGAGTGATTCAATATACAAAATCTTTAGAGAATATAAATCAGAATCAATTAAAAGGATTTTTTGTTGGTTGGCCTAACCCACCATCTGAAGAGATTCTACTAAAAATATTATCAAAAAGTTATAAAGCTATTCTTGCTAAAGATGATGATCGAGTAATTGGATTCATTACAGCTATTTCAGATGGGGTTCTAAGTGCTTATATCCCACTTTTAGAAGTACTTCCAGCATATCAAGGGCAAGGTATTGGGGGAGAGCTTATAGCAAGAATGAAATCAACATTAAGTCATCTCTATATGGTTGATTTACTCTGTGATGAAAATCTTATTTCTTATTATGAAAAGCATGGAATGACTAAAGCTTCTGGTGCATTGATAAGAAATTACTAAAGGCAAAACGGATTATTAAAACAAGAATTCTAGCTATTTCAGGTGATTACACCTTATTATAGGCAAGATTAATCTTATTTGCTTTTATACCGATAACAAGGTACACTAGTTGTAGTTAAAGTATTTATTTTCGGTTTCAGTATCTTATCAAGTAATTAAAATCCAAAACAAATTCATCTTTATAACAATTAAAAAGTTCTTACACTAATAGTAAGAATAGATATGACCTTTATGGAAAAGGTTAAAGGATTAAATATGCAAAATGGTACAGTAAAGTTTTTTAATGACGAAAAAGGTTTTGGATTTATCACACCTGATAACGGTGGATCTGATCTTTTCGTTCATGTTTCAGCAATTTCTAGAGGAACTCTAAGTAATGATGATAAAGTAACTTTTGAAATCGGTGAAGGCCAAAAAGGTCCTTGCGCTACTAACGTTCAAGTTAAGTAGTTTTCAAATGTAAATTTCAGGGTAGATGTTATAGGAATTGAAATAACCCCTACCTTTGAAATTTTACATCTAAATAATCTATATATCTCATAGTAACTATATATTATATCTTCTTTTCAAATACACTTATACTCCGTTTTAAGATTTCGAAATCTATTTAAATTCATTAGTAAAATTTTGATAGTAACAAGAGAAACAACCAAACAAAGGACACGAAGTGGAAAAGAACACACCTGAAGCGTACACAAAATCTAATAGCATCATTACCTGGGATTGATAAAATCGAGCATATGACTTTCGATGCTGGCAAAAAAATTGGTAGAATTGCAAATGACGTTAAACATGCATCAGCTGACTACGTAACAAATAGTAGAGTTTATGTGAAAGAAAATCCTATCAAAGGTGTTGCTATGGCCGCAACAGCGGGAGTTGTTCTTGGGGGACTCTTAACAAAGAGTGGTGAGGACCACTCAAGTCTAAATCAAAACATAAGAGAAGCTATTAAGGAAGTGAGTTTTAAAATTATATTGGGATTCATATCAGCAATTACAATATTAGTCGCTCTAATTTACTTGGGTAATTATTTACTTTATTGGTTAGAGTAGTTTGAATATGGATTAGAAATGCAAGTGATGATTTTGATTTTTGTCATAATATTAAGTGGCATTTTTCTCTATTATCTTTTTAGGTTGAGCTTTAATAGTAAACAATCCAAAAATAATGACTCTCAAGATGATATATCTGATATTAACCCTACACAACTCACCATCTATTTTTTAGCCGGAATATTAGAGGGGATACAGATTGAAAATGATATTAATAAACCAAAATCTATTTTAAAAAATTGGTAAATAGTGATTCAAATCATTATTTACCAATTTTACTAATAATTATGATTAACGACTTAAAAAAGACTTATTAGTTATTGTTGTGTTGTAAAACACTATCAAGTTCGTCAAGTTGGTCATCAATTTCATCCATCATAAGATTCATACTTTTTATATCGAGATAATCAAGTCTGATAAAAAGATTATCAATTTTTGAAAGTTCTCTATATGCTTTTTTTAAAACGAATTTATCTACTTCGATATTTGATTCATCCATTTTTTTGAAGTGTTCAATTTCAATTTCTTTAAGGATTTTTTCTATCCCTTGAAGCTTTTCCTGTAAGTATTCTTCTTTCTCCTTGTTCTCCTTTCTTATCATTGCTAGATTGATGTCTTCATTTCGTGTTAAATCTAATTGTTTGTTAGGAAAAAATAATTCATTTTGCATAAAAACTCCTTGTAGTTTTATTTCATCGTTTGAAATCATAAAAAAGATTCTAGCCTCATTTATTCTTCAAAAAATTTAGCTTTTACTTATATTTTGTGGAGATTTATACACAGTCTTTTTAAATGTGTAGATATGATCACATTTACTAATCATTCCTATGATGAATTTTTCCTTGAAATCGATGATTCTATTCTTCGAAAAGACAAAGACTTTTATTGAAAAAGTCATTGTCACTTAATGAAACAAAGGAGTTCAAATGAATAAGCAAATTTCTAAAGGAATGTGGAGAGAGTTAAAAGGTAAGATTAAAGAGCAGTGGGGTGATATTACTGAAGACGAGTTAGATCGGACTGAAGGAAATATTGACCAAATTGCTGGGAAAATTCAGCAGAAATATGGTGAATCACTAGATCGCTCAAGAAGTGTAATAAATAATTTTCTTGGTGAAGTAAATGAATTATTAAATAAAAAGGAGTCGTAATGAATACTAAAATACCTATTGCAAACTTAGATGAGAAGGATGCAAGTTTAATTGCTTCTTCATTAAATAAACTTTTAGCTAATGAATATGCATTTTTTACAAAACTATTAAACTTTCACTGGAATGTAACAGGTCCAAGATTTAATAGCTTACATAATTTTTTTGAAGAAAGTTATACCGATCAATTAACTCTAATGGATGAAGTTGCTGAAAGAATTAGATTTTTAGGGGAGAGTCCTCGATCAACAGTTTCTGAAATGAAAAGTGGTATGGATTTGAAAGAGATGAATGGAAAGAATTTATCAAGTACTGATATGATAAGTGAGCTCTTTGAAGATAGCTATAAGCTTCAAGTTTTTATTAAGGATACTCTTGTGGAGAAAGACTTATTTAAAAATGATCCGGGTACAGAGGACTTTTTAGTTGGGGTCCTACAAAAACATGAAATGTTGAGTTGGAAACTTAATTCATATTTAAGTTAAAAATTGAAACGTGCAAAGGAGACAAAATGTATAATGTAAATCTTAGTAATATTGATACTCATGTTACAGACATGAATACAAATGAGGATATTGATGAAATTTTAAGAGGTGAAATTTCAGCAGCTGATGCTTATGAGCAAGTTCAAGAGAAAATTACTGATGATCCAGAGGCCTATCGACTGATGCAATTTAAACTAGATCATGAAAACGCAGTACAATTTTGGAAAAAAGAAGCAAAAGTTTCAGGAAGTAGACCGGTAGATAGTTCTAGTATATGGGGTGCTATTGTGGAAACCTTCGTTGGAACCTCAAAATTAATTGGAGAAGAGACGGCACTTAAAGCTCTAAAAAAAGGTGAAGAGCATGGTCTCTCAAATTATGAGAAAATGCTTGATAGCGATAAGTTAACAGAGAGTCAAAAAGAGTGTATTGAAAAAACTTTTATTCCTAGACAAAAGCGTCATATCGAAACAATTAATGCTATTTTAAATTTATAGTTTTTTTCAAGAACATATCAAAATAAAAAAGGTCTGGAAGTTTCAGGCCTTTTTTTAGTTATAGATTGAATCTTTAAAGTCTGAAGAGCTAATTAGAGTTTTAACAACAAGAGATAGTGGAACACCGAGAAAGAGACCATAAAAACCAAATATAATTCCCCAGTATATAAGGGATAAAATAATGATGATAGAACTTAGTTCAAGAGCTTCTCCCATAAATTTAGGCTCTATAAGGTTACCAATCCCAAATTGGACTAGTGACGGGAAGATTAGGGGAATTAAAACATCAGAACTACTTTGCGCCCCCATACCAAAAACGGGAACAAGTAGTAGTGCCGCGATAAGTGAACCAAAAGATGGAATGAAATTTAAAATAAATGTTGCAACACCTAAGAATAAAACAAATTTATATCCCATAATAATTAAATAAGCAGAGATGATAGCAGCGGTCACTAGTGAGCTTATCGTTTTTATAATAATATAGTGACGTAATCTATTTTGGAGGTCAGAAAAAAAGATACTTTTTTTAATCTTAATAACGGAATTAGAATCAAATAAAAAAAATAAAGAACAAGTAAGTGTTAGTATAATAATTTGACCAAAGTTATTTATTGCTAGGGAAGTTGCTCGTATAACTTCTGTCACTGGAGCAGTTATTTCATTTGTAAGAATTTCTTTTACTTTGAGATGAGGAAAGCTATTTTGAAGATTGCCTAAATTATTTTGAATAAATCGGTTAAATTCTTTCGAATAGATATCAAGTTCATTAATGAGTAAATTAATGGAGCTAAAAATATATTTAAAGAAAAGAAAAGAGAAAATGATAAAGATAAATAACATGACTCCATTGTAAAATTTCTTTGAGATCGAGAATCTATTATTTAAATAATTTGAAATGGGATTGAGTATTATATAGATGATATAGGCCAAAAAAAGCGGGATAAAAACAATTTTTGCTTGTTTTAGTCCAAAACTAATTAAGACAAGGCATGCAAAAGATATCAAAATATTTAAAGAGTTTAATTTCTTTACTTTATGCATGTGAATTTAGTTCTGTCGGTGAAAAGCGATAACCTGCCCCATGAACAGATTCAATAATATGAGAGACTTCTTGAAGTTTTTTTCTAAGTTTCGATACATGAGTGTCAACTGAGCGAGAGTAGACATGAATATCTTCTCCCCAGATATCGTTTAACATCGTATCTCTATGAATAACTTCACCTTTTTTATTCGCAAAATATGTTAAGAGTTTAAATTCTAGGGCAGTTAACTCTATTGGTTCAAAGTTATTTTCAATAAATATTTTAACTTCTTGACTTGATTTATTAATTTCAATTTCTTTCCATTTCATAAAGTCTGCAGAGTTACGAAGTATCTCAACTCTTCTGAGCTTGGCTTCAACTCTTGCTTTTAGCTCTAATGAATTAAAAGGTTTTGTAATATAATCTTCTGCTCCAGCGGAGAAGCCTAGAACTTTCTCAGAGAGATTGTCGTGGGATGTTAGAAAGAATATTGGGAGTTCTGGAGAATCGGCTTGAATTTGAGAACAAAGCTCAAAACCATTTCCATCTGGCAATTCGATATCTAATAAAATAAGATCATATATATTTTTTTTAAGACTTTCTTGAGCTGTTGCAATACTGTCCGCCCAATCTAGCTGAAGAATAGGTCCAGATAATATCTGGTTCACCATTCTATAAATTTCCTTGCTATCTTCAACTAAAAGTACTTTGTTGTGCATTGTGAACCCTATGTATTTCTGATAAATGATTAAATAATCGTGTCAATCGGTTTAATTTATGGCATATATATAACACAATTTATCATAATTTTACTAGCCGTTTTAATAATGCGAGGCAATGTTTTGAAAGTTGATTTTACATTAGAAGTACCATCAAAAGGTCTAGAAGAATTTATTTCTGAATTTTACCACGATCGTATTAAAGAACTCTTAATAATGAAAGGGAGTTTTGAAAATAAAGACCTCTTAACAATAAAAAATTTTGCTCATAAGTGGAAGGGATACTGTACTCCTTATGGGTTTAATTACTTGGAAGTTCTAAGTATTCAACTAGAAAAAAGTATAGAAGAAAATAATTTTGAAGAAATATCCCTGTTACTTCACCAAGTGACTGATTATTTAGAACAAAAAGGTCGTATCTTAAACATTTAAATAAAAGAGTTTAAAATGGAATATTCAAATCAATTAATCAAGAAAACGAAAAGAAAATTTGTTCTCTACTCTTTACTTGGAATGCTTCTCGTCTCCATTATTTCTTTTACCGCTCTAAGACTTCATTCAAAAAATGTAGAAAAGCAAACGTCTATACAAGAAGTAAATTCACTCATAATGGGGCAATTGAATTTACTAAATAAAATTTCACTCTTAAGTGAGCAGTTTGATGATAAAAAAACGCCTCAAGATTCAGTAGATTTATTTTTTGAGTTCAAAGTTCTAGTTTCAGATTTAGAGTCAAAGCTAAATAAGTTTAATCACTGGATAAAAGATCATGAAAGCCCGAGTTTGAAGAACTTTAAAAAAATTCTCATTAAAGATCAAGTAGATGTGAAGATGTCGTTATTTCTTGGGAAGGCAAAAGACTTATTAAGTAGTGGTGTAATATCAAATCTTCAGATGAAAACAAATATTAAGTTTTTATCTGAAAGCTCACGAGAAGGTGTCGGAGCGGATTTAACCTTAATTAGTGAGAAGCTTCAAGGAGAGCAAGTCGAATCTTTATCGATCTTTAATAAAATGGGTTTTGCACTCGTTGGATTATGTGTCTTACAGATCGTATTAGTATGGGTGCTTGTTTTTAATCCACTAAATAATACGATCCTATATCAAAATCAAAAAATATCAGAAGAGATTTTAAGAGCTGAGAGTGCAAGTCGTTCTAAAACAGATTTTTTAGCAAATATAAGCCATGAGATTAGAACTCCTATGACTGCTATTCTTGGTTACGCTGATATCTTAAACCGAGATAATATTTCTCAAGCTGAGAAAAAAGATGCCGTGAAAATTATCGATCAAAATGCTAATCATTTATTGAGCTTAATTGATGAGATTCTTGATATTTCTAAAATTGAAGCTGGTAAGTTTGATTTTGAAAATCAAGAATTAGAATTATCTCCTTTTCTCAATGAAGTTTATTCTCTCATAAATGTTAAATCTGAAGATAAAGGAATTGAGTTAATATTTAAAAATGATGGAAAAATACCTGAAAAAATTCTTGCCGATCCTAAGCGTTTAAAGCAAATCTTATTTAATCTACTTGGAAATGCAATTAAATTTACACATAAAGGATATGTAAAACTAATTGTATCCTATAAAGAGAAAAAAAATATGTTATCTCTTGTTATTGAAGATTCGGGTATTGGCATTAGCCCCGAACAAATTGATAAGTTATTCAAACCTTTTGAACAGGCCGATACTTCTGTTAGTAGGCGTTTCGGTGGAACAGGCCTTGGTCTTGTTCTCTCCAAGGGACTTGCCAAAGGCATGGGAGGAGATGTTAATGTTATTGAATCAAAAGTTGATGTGGGGACCTCAATGGAGGTACTTATAGATATTGGAGAGCCATCAAATCTTGATTTAGTTTCTTCATTTTCTACTAATATCATTGAAAGCACTCCATCTGAAATAAAAGTATCACAGCTTCAAAATATAAAAATTTTAGTTGTCGATGATGCTAAGGAAAACGCACGGTTATTTAAGATTTATCTTCAAGAAGCTGGAGCGGATGTTGAAATTGCTAATGATGGAGAGTCTGCAATTAATATAGTGGATAAACAATCATTTGATATCATACTTCTTGATTTGCAAATGCCTGGAAAAGACGGCTTTAAAGTTATTCAGGAAATTCGTGAGAAATCTTATAAAATGCCAATTGTTGCATTAACAGCACATGCAATGAAAGAAGAAAAAGAAAAAACACATAAGGCAGGCTTTGATGAGCATATTACAAAGCCAGTCAAGGCAGATGTACTCATTTCGACTATTCTTATGGTTCTCGAGTCAAAAAAGCTGTCGTAGTCCTATAATGTGTAAATATCTACACAATGACTAAACCTGTTCAGTAAGATTCAAGTCTTAAGTTGTGGCACACTCTAACTCTAGTTATTAACAAAGGAGTTAAAGGTGTCGAATGACAAAAATAAGACAAATCTATTAAATAATATTAGTGAAGATGAACTCAATCAATTAGTTCAAAGTCTATCTAATGCCTCCGAGAGAGCCCTTGATAATTCAAGAGAAGTTATGGAGAAGTCGGTTCAAATTGCAAGAGATTATCCAATTCATACCGCCATTGGAGCTGGTGTTATTGGTTTTTTTGCTGGACTAATCGCTAATAAGCTAATCAAGTAGATATATGATTGTAATTAAATATATGATTTCAAGTTTTCTTAAGCATCAATTTGAAAGGCATCAAGATGAAAGTCTTAGGGATATACTTTATAAGAAAATAATTGATGACTCAAAATATTTAGGACTATTGTTATTTGTAATATATTTATTTGCAATCATACTTATTATCTCAATGTTCATTTTGGTATTTTTTTCTTTTAGTCAAAATGGCATTGAAGTCATGGATGCAGTTTTTTATACTGCTATCTTTTCAACGGTTTTATCAGTTGGATCAATTTTTACGGGTTTATTTTATTTAAAAAAGAAAATAAAAATTTATCAAGAAATAAGTCGAATTAAAAGTCACACAAAAAAATCTTTATGGTTTGAACCTATTTTAATTCAATTAGAGTTAGAAAGAAAAAAAATTAAAAAAGATTTTTTATAAATTTTCATCATGAATAAACGAGAGGGAAATGGAAAATAACATTATTCTCCCTGGAGAATCAACACAAAAAATAGAAGACGAAAAAACAATGCGTTCCAAAAAACGTGAAAAAGAAGATCAAAAGTATCTATCTGTCATTTTGAAAAGAAATGATCAAGTTGTCCGTCACCCTGATGACATTTTAGAGAAAGCTATTCATGAAGGAGTCGAACAGCATAAACGCTCAAACTTATCATTACTTCTCTCTTCCATTTCTGCGGGATTAATTTTAGGGTTTGCTTCAATGAGCGTTTCTCTTGCCTCCCAAATCTTTGATGCCCAATCTCATTTTATCTTAAACCGAATTGTAACGGCACTATTTTATCCGTTAGGTTTTATTATTTGTATTTTAAGTGGAACACAGCTCTTTACTGAACATACCGCCATTGCTGTTTTTCCCGTTTTAGATAAAAAGGCAGCCTTGAAGTCATTAATTCGATTACTTGTGATTGTGCTTTTAGGAAACCTTTTAGGGACATTAATGAGTTCATTTTTAATTGCCTCTGCAGATATTGTAATACTTGCTAAAGCCGGATTACTTAATGTTTATGAACACATCATCCATTTCACATTTACAGAAGTATTAATAAGCTCAATTCTTGCCGGATGGCTAATGGCACAAGGAGGGTGGCTAATTTTGGCAACTTCATCTTCAATTAGTCAGATGATGAGTATATATATTGTGACCTTTTTAATTGGTCTTGGTGGTTTACATCATTCAATTGCAGGTTCTGCTGAAATATTTGGAGGGTTGATGTTATCAAGCAGGCCTGACTACTACCTTTCCTTTATGACTTTATTGTCTGCTATAATCGGAAACTTTATCGGTGGTAGCTTTTTTGTGGCCATATTAAATTATGCACATATAAAAAAGACGCAATAATTCAAATAAGTTTAAATATCTACACATTTACTAAACCTAACTAAGAAGAAAGAAATAAGTAAAATGTTTATGATAGTTAAAACAAATCTTAAGGAGGTTTAAAATGCTTTACTGGGCAGTTATATTTTTTATCGTTGCATTAATAGCAGGGATTTTTGGATTTGGAGGAATTGCAGTTGCAAGTGCAAATATTGCGCAAATTTTATTTTTTGTGTTTATCGTTTGTTTTGTTATCAGTGTAGTCCTTCATTTCGCAAAGACTATAGATAAAAAAACAAAATTTTAGAATAATTTAAATAATAACAATCAAAGGAGTTTTTTATGATTACGAAGATTTTTTTACCAGGTGTTTTAGTTTTATTATCATTATCAGCGTTTGCAAATGTGAACTTTAAAAAAGAGTACAAAGAATTTAAGGTCGCTACAGAGGAAAAAATAGCTCTATTAGAGAAGAAAATGGAGAAGTATAGTGATCAAATCGAGAGTGCTTCTGAAGATGCACGAGATGATATGAAAGATAAGTATAAAGAATTACTTAAAATGAAGGATAACTTAAAAGAAAAATTAGCTGATGCTGGTGAATCAACAGAGGATACATGGGCAAAAACGAAAGATAAATTAGAAGATTATGCAGATGATCTTGAAAGTAAAATTGATAAAGCAATCAACTAAATTTTTTAGATAAACTGAGAGGGGATATACCCCTCTTATATCTTTCAGTGGAGGAGCTTTTTTTGACAAAATTGGGGAAGAAAATATATTTATGTGCATCAGAGGAGAAACAACTCGAATTTGAATCTTTTGTTTCAGAGTTAAAAGAAAGTTTTTATCTTTGTAAATTGGAAGAATCAGAATATGTTATTATTCTTGGTGGCGATGGAACTCTTAATTATTTTATTAATAAATTAAAAGACAGATTTGATTTCAAAATTATTTATTTTCCCTGTGGAACAGCTAATGATTTTGCTAAATCGCTAACAATAGTACCCACACTTCCAACAGTAAAAAAAGTTATAGAGATTATAAACAATTCCCAATTAATTTCTATACCGATTATGTCATGTAATGAGAGAAGATTTTTAAATGTAACTACTGGGGGAGCACCAGCAAAAGTAACGAGTAGCAAATCTAATTTAACGAAAGAGCTTGTTGGAAAAGTTAGCTATTATATTAGTGCTTTAGAAGAAATATTTTCTCCATCAATTTTTGAAATTGAGTATTCTATTGATAGTAAGGATACAAGAAAAATAAAAACCTATGGTTTTGTTATTGCACAAGGATTATATGCAGGTGGAGGAGTTAAGGTTTCAGCTAGCTTTACTCCAAATTTTCAAAAGAGTTTTAATTTTTTAACATTTGAGTCAATACACCTTTCAAATTGCTTATCTTCACTTCTCAAAATGCAAACAGGAGAAGAGTTTAGGCTCGATGATACATTTATCATTAATGAAGTCGTATCTAAAATTAGGATTTCATCAAATATATCTATTCCTCTAAAGCTAGACGGCGAAGAATATAGTTCTTCAAATCTAGAATTTTTTAAAGAAAAAGAAAAATTACAATTTTATATATATTAATAACTAAGGAGAGTATTATGACTATTAACAATAATAAACCTAAAATTAATCCGAATAAGCCTGAACATCCTAAACCAACACCAAAGCCATCAGTTCCCGATACACCCAGAACTGTCCCTATCCCTCCTGATGCACCAGATAGAACTCCAGTTGAAGTGCCTATTACTGATCCTGATCCAATTCCTGTAAGGGAGCCGAGTAAGCCTCTAAAAAACCCCCCTCAAGCTGTTTAGGGGGTTAAATTTCCTTAATGGTAATATTAAAGTGTCCTACACGTGGGCCATCATCAAGTTTTATAAAATCAACAATGACATTCTTTTGATCACTTTGACTTAAAGATTGAAGAATTCTATCATCAGCATTGAAGCGATCTCCTTTAAAATAAAGTTGTGATGTTAGTTCTTCATATCCTCTTTTATGAACTTTAAAATGAATATGCGAGGGTCTCATCCATGTACTCGTTGCTTGATACTGACCCGGAATAATCGTTCGAAAGGAATATTCTCCTTTTGAATTTGTTATGGCACGTCCCCAATATTGAAAATTTGGATCAAGTTTTGCTGGATTTGGATCCCCTGGGTGATTATATTTTCCAGAAGCACAGGCCTGCCAAATTTCAACTAATGAATTTTCTACGGGTTTGCAATCAGCTCCAAGAACGATCCCTTTTAAGATAATAACCTCACCTTGAGCTCTTAAAAACTTACTACTCACAAAAGTAAGGTCTGAATCTTTATCAAGTTGGTCTTTTATTGGATAGAACGGACCTTCTGTTTGTGCGGGGGTTAGGCCACAGCTTGCGGCTAATGTAGATTTCGATGCTATTGACATGGCCCCAATTGATAATAAAGTCTTCTTAAGTAAATTTCTTCGTGTGTTATTATTCATCTTCTCTCCTTTTGCTAATTCTGTTTTACATAATATCTATCGATAGTTATAATATTTATATTTTATAACTGTGATAGGAGATAGCTATAATGATTTCACCTAATGATTTAGTCTACTTTATTGAAATAGCAAAAACAGAAAATCTCTCTAGAGCATCAGAGAGAATTGGGATTTCACAACCATCATTAACTCTTGCCATACGAAGAATTGAAGAGTCACTTGGTGTGAATATATTAATAAGATCTAAAAAAGGTGTTACTTTAACAAAAGCAGGAATGAAGCTTTTAAAACACTCCAAATCCCTTTTTGAATATTGGGATCAAATTAAAAGTGAAGCTCTCGCCTCAGAGCATGAAGTATCCGGGCAGATATCTATCGGTTGTCACCCCAGTGTTGGTCTTTATACTCTTGATAAATTCTTACCAAAACTATTAAAAAACTTTCAAGAACTAGGTATCTCTCTACATCATGATTTATCTCGTAATATACTAGAGCAAATTATTTCTCTAAAATTAGACTTAGGTCTCGTTATTAATCCGATTAAACATCCAGATCTTATTTTAAAGAAAATACTAGAGGACACAGTTACTTTTTGGAGTAGTGGAGAGAATACAGAGACTTTAATTTGTGATCCTGATTTACTGCAAACTCAAGACTTACTTAAAAAATGTAAAAAAAGAGGTTTTGAGTTTAAACGTATTATTTCTTGTCGAAGCTTAGAAAATATTACCAATCTTTGTGCCGCTGGAGGTGGAGTTGGAATCATTCCTAGTCGTATCGTAAATAAACTTGGGCATAATAAGCTTAAAGTACTTAAAGGATCGCCAGTATTTAAAGATGAGTTATTCGTTACTTATAGGGTCGAAAATAAAAATGTGAAGGCCATTCAAGAAATTATTAGTGAGATTGTTAAGAATATAAAGTAAGTGATCCCTTAATTTTAAGAGATCACTTATTATTTTTTTAATCTTTTATTTCATCAAATACTTTTCTCCACCCAAAGAAAACCTCTCTTGCAGCTGACTTTAATTTCCAGTTTTCAAATTTTGTTTGTTCGACCCCTGTTTTTTCAAGATTAGACATATCATTTGGTTCCCAGTAATACATGCTTGTTACTTGAATATTACAATACTCATTATTTTGATTGTACTCATCATAATACTCACTAATGTTTTTTATGACCTTACACTTATAACCATAAACTCCTTTGCTCTCCATTTTCTTTGTAAAGATTTTTTCCCATTCTGTATCTGTGACAGGTTTGTTTGTGAACTCTCTATCCATAACATAGAATTGACCATTGACATCAACCATTGGAGCTATATGAAACCACCATTTTCCTTTAATTTCTCTTCTGAATTTCTTTGTATAATAAATAAGAATCTTCATGGACTTTACTTGATCTCTATCATACATTTGTTTTGACCATACGAGTGCTCTGTTAAAACATTCAGTAAACCATTTCGTTCTATCTTTTAAATATTTAAACATTCTATGGGCCTCTTCATAGCTACTAACATTTGAAGGTTCATAGTTTGACATTGGATGTAACTCGTTTTTTGGATAAAAATCTAGTAATTTATCACTTGTTTCAACGACTTTTAAAGAAATTAAGTCCTCTTCATTTGTTTCAATTTCTACAATCGAGTTTAGCTCCTCAGCCTGATAAAGCATTTTAATTAATTCTGAATCCGAAGGATTTACTTTAAAGATTGATCGATTTTTTGCGATTAAAATTTCATAACTTTCACCCATTATTTCAGGCTCATCGATATGCAGGATTCTCGTTACTGTTCCTGCGTTAGCAATTGTTGAAAATAAAAATAATAAGTTAATTAATGCTAAGTTTTTCATATGTGTTCTCCTTTGTTGAACTTGTTATTCATCTGAGGAGGTTATAAGGGATATTCTATTGGAGAGCACCATGTTTGAGTACAAAGTGGTTTCAATTTGAGACCAGTGTGAAAGAATTACTTCGATTTAGATAATGAGAATAGCTGCAGGTTTAATTGATAAGTTTCATCCCCTTCATGCGGTTTAGCTTCGTATTCTTCAACGAGATGATTAACAAACTCACGAATGCTTTCTTTCATTTTAGGGATATCAGCTAATTTTATATTGAAAGCAATTGCATTAAATTCCCTTTGACTGATTGACTGTTTGCTTATTTCTTCAATCGCCATTTTTGAGCATGTTTTATGATACTCTTGAATAACTGCACTCTCAATTTCATATTTGGTGTAAATATGCTCAACTGTTTTTATAAGTTTATTTTTTTTCTCTAGAACGACACCCAAACTTATTAATCTATTAATCATTATCTCTATATCTCTTAAGTTGAGATTCAGTCTAAAGTGTTTTTTAATCCAAACGGGATCATTTTGAAATCCTTTTAGCTGAGTCATTTCTGCTAGAATAATATGAAGAGGGTCAGTAATATATTTATAGGCCTCTAGGTCACTTACTTCTCTAAGAGGAGTTGGGGATAGCTTTTCTAATCGCTCTTTATATAATTCTTTTTCATCTATTGATTTCGAGCGCTGAAAGTCTACAAGAGCTTCAAAGTATCTCTCTTCTTGTTTATTTAGTTTTAAAGATTTTATAAAAGTCGGAACTAATTTTTTTGGAATTTTTCTTTGTTGATTTAAAATTGCATGAAGTGGTCCATGGGATTTCATTCCGAGCTGCTTTGCCCATGACCTCAAAGAATAGGATGAGTTTTTTAATTTTATTTCTGCTAACTTATCCCTTAGATAAGTTGCTGGATCCAAATAATCATAGATATTTATCATGTTAACTATTCGGAATTATTGATAAAAACTTGAGACCAGTTAACTAATTAATTGGAACCATCGGCTTTTATATAAATATTTCAAGATCTTAGAGAGATGTTGCTATGCATTTATTCATGATATATAAAGCGTTCTATGAAAAAATTATTCTTACTCATATTGTGTATTCAATCTATTTCCTCTTTTGCTGCTAGCGGTGGTGCCGGAAACGGTGGAGATGTGATTGTTTGCCCAAATAGAGATATGAGAGTGATGCTCCTAGATTATTATGAAGCCCAAAAAATGCGTTTAACAATCGATTTATCTGATCCAAAAATTCATACACAAACATTACGCTCAATGGTTAACGTTGCGGTCTCAAGGCTTAGACAAAAAGATCAATATACTGCCTCTCTTCTCTACGATTATGCAATGGAGATGGTTAATGATTTTGAAAAATTCGAACTCTACCCAGATGCTAGAGGCAAAAATGTTTATCTAGGGTATGATATTATTGCAGAGATTAATGATTCTGAACATGTATCAACTCCAGAGGGGTGTGAAGAACACCCAAGACAATTAGTTTCTCAAAAAGCTCCAAAATTTAGATATGAATTTAGATATGAAATCAGCAAGTCACTTTGGGAGCAAATGGATTTGTTAAATCAATCGATGACGATTCTTCACGAAGCTTGGTATAGGATTATGCTTGAGAATGGGGCAACTAATTCAAGAGGTGCAAGGTATATGAATGCCCTTGTTGCCTCTAAAGAATTTGAATCCTACTCTTTTGCTGACTATCTTAAGGAGCTAAAAGAAACAGAGCTACAATACTATGTTGTTATTAATAAAAGTGAGGCGGTTAAAACTCAAGAAATTCAAATTGATTTAAAAAATCATATTTTAGAGTTTGGATCTGCTGAAGTTTGTGCCCCAAATTTTATCGTTAACTTGAGTCTAAAAGAGACGTACTCACTTTTAAACCGCTCTCAAAGATATGTTCAAAATATAAAAATGACGAATGTTTGCTTTGAAAACTCTCATTTAACAAAAATTGAACTTCCAAAAAATGTCCTAAACACAGGGTATACTTTAAGACTACCTTTTATTCAATTAGAGTTTGATAAAGCTACGAATGAGTCTCCTGCTTTAATTTTTCATAACAATGGTAAAATGAGCCATTTCGAAGGTGTTCAGTTTTCAAGCCTTATGGAAATGTATTACTTATGTAATGGTTCAAGATCTTTTGATGAAAATAGGGGATGTGAAGCAGGTCCTTTTATTAATCACGAGACAAAAATTAATGATCCGATTGATATAAAGTTTGATCTAAGAGAAAAGCTATTAGCTTTTTTTGAGTAAAAAACTCTTTCTATCTAAATTTATTTCCTTTTGCAGTTGTTCAAGACTCATTTAAGTGAAAAAAGATTGAAGATATGGCCCAGATAAGCCATATTCTCTAAGATAAACTTGCTCGGTCTCTACCTATCACTTCTTTTTCTATTATGCAGTGAGTAGTACTGAGCATTGAGGAATTAATGATCACAGCTAAAGAGGCATCAAAATTAATCAAAGAAAATCTTCCATGCTTTGGGGATGATTATATTGGTATTGAGAATGCTCATGGGTATATCCTTCAAGAAGATCTTTTTGCAGATAGAGATTATCCTCCCTTTCATAGAGTTATGATGGATGGGATTGCCCTTAATCTCGCTGATATAAAGCAAAATATAAATATTTATCAAATATCAGGAGTAGCACCTGCAGGCTCACCAATTAAACAATTGGAAAATAGTGGCGAATGTTTAGAAGTTATGACAGGGGCAATTCTCCCTCAAGGGGCAAACTTAGTTATTCCCTATGAGGATATTGTTATTGAAGGAGAGGTCGCGAAAATAAATCTTGATAACGAATATGTGGAAAATCAAAATATTCATTTGTTAGGAAGTGATTTAAAGCAGGGCGAGAATATTCTCTCAGGCAATAAATTTATCGCAGGCCCTCATATTGGAATTGCAGCATCAATAGGAAAATCAAAACTTGTTGTCAATAAAAGGCCTAGAATTAATATTATCTCTACTGGGGATGAACTTGTTGGAATTGATGAGATACCAAAAGAATATCAGATTAGAAGATCAAACTCTCAGGCCTTAAAGGCGAGTCTTAATCTCTTTGGATTTAATGAAGTCGAATTGAGTCATATAAATGATAACCTCGAAGATATTGAAAAACATTTTTTAGCAGCGAAAAATTCATTTGATATCTTAATTTATTCTGGTGGCGTCTCCAAAGGAAAATTTGATTTCTTACCTTCTTTTTGGGAAGAGAAAGGTGTGCAAAAAATTTTTCATAGAGTAAGTCAGAGACCTGGTAAACCTTTATGGTTTGGTGTTGATAAAAAAAGCATGACAACAGTCCTTGGTCTCCCAGGAAATCCTATTTCCAGTCTTGTTTGCCTGCATAGATATTTTATTCCCTTAAAAGAAATCTTTGTAGAACTAACTGAAGAAATTATTTTTAAAAATAAGCTCACATATTTTATGCCGGTTAAAATTGAATATAGTAAAGATGCAAAAGTACTAGCGATTCCTGTGAGATCAAAAAACTCTGGGGAGTTTAGTATTTTAGCAGATACAGATGGTTTTATTGAATTACCTTTAGAGAGAGATGTCTTTTTAAAAGGAGAGTGCTTTCAGTTCTATTCATGGAGGCCACTATGAAATCGTTAATAGATCCTTTTGGACGAAAAATTCGAAAACTTAGAATCTCTTTAACTGATAAGTGTAATTTAAGATGTCATTATTGCATGCCTATTAACTCTCAATTTATGAGTGAAGAAAAATATATTTCTCCAGATCTCTATCATCAGATTGTAGAGGAGCTTTGTGAGTATGGACTTGAAGAACTTCGGATAACTGGTGGAGAGCCACTTCTTCGGAAATCTTTTGAAAATATTGTTTCTGGATTTAAAGGTTTAGGTCTAGCGAAAATAGGGATGACAACAAATGGAATCCTATTAGATCGTTATGCAGATATTCTCAAGGAAAATAATATTAATCATCTGAATATTAGTCTTGATAGTTTAGATCAAGAGAATTTTAAAAAAATTACTAACGGAAATCGTTTAGCAGTTGTTCTAAAAAATATTCAATTAGTTAAAAAGATGGGCTTCGATATTAAAATTAATACTGTTGCTATGCGAGGAATAAACGATCATGAACTTTTTAACTTTATCGATTACTCTAAAGAAATGGATATTGAAGTAAGATTTTTAGAAATAATGCGGATCGGTTTTGCAAACGGTGAGCAGAATAATCAATTTATTTCCGCAAACGAGATGATTAAGGAAATAAAAAATAAATTTGAATTATTTCCAGTCAAAAAAGAGTCAGACTCAACTTCATTTAATTTTCAATTAAATAATGGTGCACAGATTGGCTTTATTGCTTCAGAGTCTCAACCTTTTTGTACCAATTGCTCTCGCTGGCGATTGAGTGCGGATGGAAAATTAAGAGCATGCTTATTAAAAGATGCTGGTCTATCAATTAAAAATACAGATAAAAAAAGAAGAGAAGAGATTTATTTAGAACTACTTGGAATGAAACCAGAGATGAGGCCATATCAAGTTGATCATCAAATGAATGAGATTGGAGGATAAGTGCTTACACATATAGATCAAAATAATAATCCTACTATGGTTGATATTAGCGATAAAATAATTTCTAAAAGAAGAGCAACTGCAATTAGTACCATCACATTGCCTGAATCAATGAGAGAATATTTTGATGGGAATGATTTTATAATGAAAAAAGGTCCTGTTTTTCATACTGCCATTATCGCAGGAACGATGGCCGTTAAAAAAACCTATGATTTTATTCCTTTTTGTCATCAAATCCCTATTGAGAGCTGTAAGATTATTATTAAGGCCGATAATCAATTAAAAGTTACAGTGAAATGTACTGTCAAAACAAGCTTCAAAACAGGTGTAGAAATGGAAGCTCTCCATGGAGCAAGTATCGCTGCTCTTACGATTTATGATATGTGTAAAGCGATCTCTCATGAAATGATTATTGGAGAGACTAAACTTCTTATTAAGACGGGTGGAAAAAGTAATGTTATGGATAGACCCTTATATGGTTTAATTCTTACGGGGGGCCAAAGTACACGAATGAAAAAAGATAAGGCGCTTCTTGAATATAATGGAAGACCTCATGCTAGTTATCTTAAAGATCTTATTTCCCCATTTTGTAAGGATGTGTATCTTTCAGCTAAAGATGGCCAGTGGAAAGGATCTGATTTAGAAGATATAAAAACAATTAAGGATTGTGTTGATGGATCAGGGCCTAGTATTGGAATTTTAAGTGCATTTAAAATACATCCAGATGCAAATTGGTTAGTCCTTGCCTGTGATTTACCCTTTGTGAATGAAGAGACGATCAAAGAGCTTATTTATTCTTACGATAGTGATAAAGTTGCAATTGCTTTTAAAAATATGGATAAAGGATTTTCAGAGCCTTTATGTACAATTTATACTCCAAAAGCAAAAAGTGTTTTTGAAAAAGCAATTGAATCTGAAATCTTTTGTCCTGTAAAAATACTTAAAAATGAAGATGTCATTAAACTAGATCAAATAGGATCAATCAATTTAGCTAATATTAATACTCCTGCAGAATTTAGTGAGGTTAAAAATGAAATTAGTTAATATTGAATACTATGCTCTACTTAGAGATCAGGCAAAAGTTGATCAAGAGAAACTAGAGACTAATTGTGAAACATTAGGAGAACTCTATATATTTCTCATGGAAAAATACAATTTTACTCTTCCCCTTGAGATGATACAAGTGGCCTGTAATGATGAATTCTCTACTCATGATAGCGAGTTAAACTCTGGAGATAAGATTGTTTTTATTCCTCCAGTGGCGGGAGGATAAAAAATGTTCTCAATTACCTCAGAGAATCTTAATCGAGATGATTTATGTCAAAAATTGAATGATAATAAATCAGGAGCACTTGTGACATTTGAAGGGCAAGTGAGAGATCATAATGAGGGAAAAAAAGTTTCATCCTTAGAGTATCAAATCTATGATGCCCTGGCGTTAAAAGAAGGGGCAAAAATACTTGAAGAGGCGAAAAATAAATTTAATATTCATAATGCTCATGCTGTTCACCGCTTTGGCCATTTAAAAATTAAAGATATGGCGGTATGGATTGGAGTTAGTGCTACTCATCGAAATGATGCCTATATTGCTTCTCGCTATATTATTGATGAAATTAAACACAGGCTTCCTGTTTGGAAAAAAGAACATTACGTTGATGAACAAGCTGTTTGGGTTTTTTGTAAAGATCATCACCATCATGTTCACTTTAAAGAAAAAGAATATTATTTAAAACAAAACTCATTGATTGAACAGTCCAAACTCAAAAATGCTAAAGTTGTTGTGATTGGTGCTGGAGGACTTGGCTCTCCTGCTTTAATATCACTTGTGAGTGCTGGTGTAGGGGAAATCAAAATTATTGATTTTGATAAAATTGAGATTTCTAATATTCATAGACAGTCTCTTTATCATCCAGGTCTTGTTGGTGAAACAAAAGTTGCAGCTGCTGTGAGTTTTCTTGGACAGTTAAATCCATTCATAAAAGTATATGGAGAAAATCAATATGTATCAAACGAAAATATTCTTGAATTGATTGATGGATTTGATCTTATTCTAGATTGTACTGATAATTTAAAAGTTAGATATCTAATCCATGATGCATGTTTCAAAACAAAAACACCTTTAATTAGTGGAAGTATTTATAAGTTTGATGCACAGTTGAGAACGTTTGATCCAAATCAAAATTTAGGATGTTTAAGATGTATAAATCAGAAAGCTCCTGATGATAATTTAATTGGAAACTGTAATGATGTTGGGGTCATCTCAAGTATCGTTAATACTCTTGGTAGTCTACAGGCCAATGAAGCTATCTTATATCTTCTGAATAATGAAAATAATACTTTAGATAAGACACTCTATTTGGACTTAAAAAAGCTTGAGCAAAAGAAAATTAGAAATTTAAAAAATGAAGAATGCTCTTTTTGTAAGGGCGATTTTCATCTTGAGTCAAATAACTATGAAATTGATGCAAAAGAAATAATGACATTAGAAGCGGACCTTATTGATATTAGAGAACTATCTGATGAAGATGTACTCTCGCTGAAGGTTAAGGATAGGCCTATAATTATGTATTGCCACCGAGGTATTAGAAGTCAACAACTTGTTTTGGAGTTACGAGAAAATGGACAGAATGAAGTTTTTTCTCTTCGTGGTGGTGCTCAGTCATTATGATCAATAATTAATTGATCGTCTTCAATCGTCCAAAACTCATTACATAATTGATTCGCTGACGACTCATCATGAGAAACAAGTAAAAGATCAATTTTATTTTTCTCAATCCATTTTCTCAAAAACTCAATGATTGTGATTTTCATTTTTTTATCTAGAGCAGCAAATGGTTCATCAAGAATTAATAATTCAGGCATTGAAAGAAGCGCTCTCGCAATTGAGACTCTTTGCTTTTCCCCTCCAGAAAGCATTCTTGGGTACCTATCAATGAGATGAGTAATAGATAAAGCATATGTGACTTCTCGTAGTAATGAATATTCTGCTCTAGGGGATAAGAGAAGATTTTCTTTGATGGACATAGTTGGAATTAATAAAGAGTCTTGAGGTACATAACCGATGATTTTATAACTAATAAAGTTTCTACCTTTTACTTTCTTATTTAATTTTAATATCGCTCTTAAAAATGATGATTTCCCTGCTCCTGATGGTGCTTGAAGTGAGACTCTTGAACTCTGACTTTGAATCTTTACCCCAAGGACTTGATTTGATAGTGGTATCGTGAAATCTAGATCATATTTAAGATTATTCATGAAGTTTAAGCCTTTTTTTATGAACTCTATTAAAATACTCATAAAGTGCAATCGAGATAAATGAAATAACGACACTTATAAGAATGAGAAAAAGTGACGAGTTTTCTTGGCCTTGCATTTCAAATAAAGAGTAGAGTGCTAAGGAGATAGTTCTCGTTTCACCTTCCATATTACCTGCAACGATTGAAGTTGCCCCGAATTCTCCCATCGCTCTTGCAAAAGAGATAACGGCGCCAGCTAAGATTCCAGGAAAAGCGAGAGGAAGTGTTATTTTAAAAAAGACTTTTATAGGACTGAGCCCCAATGTTAAGGCCACTTCCTCAAAACGTTTATCAACGGTCTCAAAGGCAGAACGGATCATCATCACATAGAGAGGAAATCCAACGACGTAGGAGCTTAAAACTGCACCTGTTAAAGAGAAAGTGATAGGTAGACCAATGGATTCAAATAATTGTCCAAAAAAAGTATCCCTCCCAAGAAATTTTAAGATTAATAGGCCACTTACAATCGGGGGTAAGCTTAAGGGGAGAAGTGTCACTAGAGTCAAAATGGTTTTTCCAATAAATTGTTTTTTTGCAAGAAGCCATCCCAGAAAAAGTGCAAAAGGAAATCCAAGTACAACGCAGCTAAGTCCAACGATGATTGAGAGTTTTATGGCATTGTAGGGATCAATTATCATAGAGGTATAAATCCATATTTTTTAAAAATAGTTTGGGCAATTTCTGAATGACAGAAATTGATAAAGTCTCGAGCTGCCTTTTTGTTTTGACTCTTTTTTAAGATTCCAATGGGATAAACTATCATCGAATGTTTATCCTCATTAAATTGATGAATAACTCTTACATCCTTAGAACTCATGGCATCAGTGAGATAGACTGAGCCAATATCTGCTTGGTTAGTAGCTACCCATTTAAGAGCAATCTTGACATTATCTGATCTTACTACTTTATTTTTTATCTCACTAAGCTTAAAACCAGACTGACTTAATGCTTCCTTGGTAAAGATTCCGGCAGGAACAGCTTCCCCTGCAAAAGCAATCCTTTTAATCTCTTTTGTTTTTAAATCTGATAATTGAAATGTTTTTATTGTAGAATTGAGAGGAGCTATAAGCACAAGTCGATTTTTAAGGAGATTAGCTACGCTATGCTTATCAATATGGTCCTCTGCAATAAGGAAGTCCATCCATTCTTGATTTGCGCTCATATAGATATCAGCAGGCGCACCATGTTTAATTTGATAAGCAAGCTTAGATGATGCGCTAAAATTAGTATTAATTGTGCGCTTAGAATTGTAAGCACGGACGATATTGCTTAAGACTTCTGTGAGACTAGAAGCAGCATAAATATTGAGCTTCTTTGCATGGCATTCAAAGCTTAAAAATAAACTGACTAAGATCAAAAAATACATATTAGGAACATTATCTAAATTCCTTTGTTTGATCAATTTAATTGTTTCTAGTTATTGATAGCCTTGCTAAAATGATTAAATAATATTTGTCACAAATAGGACTATTAAAATGGGACAGCATCACTCGCATCATCATCACCATCATCATGCTCAAGGGCAAGATTCAAAAAATATATTGATTGCTTTTGCTTTAAATGCCGTTTTCTCCGTTATAGAGCTTATTGGAGGTTATCTTACCAATAGTGTTGCCATTTATTCTGACGCTCTTCATGATTTTGGAGATAGTCTTGCTCTCTTATTTGCCTATTTTGCGGAGAAGTTAAGTCATAAAGAAGCAGATGAAAAATATACATTTGGCTATCGTCGATTTTCCATATTATCTGCCTTTATAAACGGAATGATCCTTCTCGTGGGAAGTTTATTTGTTATTAATGAGGCGATTCAAAGAATTCTTGCCCCAGAAGTTGTAAAGCCCGAAGGGATGATTTGGCTCGCTTTCTTAGGGATTGGTGTTAATGCCTTGGCTGCTTACAGAATGTCAAAAAATGCAGGACTAAATCCTCGAATGGTTATGCTCCACTTACTTGAAGATCTTCTTGGTTGGGTCGCAGTTCTTATTGTAAGTGTTATTTTACTATTTAAACCATGGTTTATCCTAGATTCAATCTTATCAATTTTGATTTCTTTAATCATTTTGAGAGGTGTCTATAAGAATTTAATAAAGGTTGGAATGATCTTTCTTCAAAAATTTCCGGATGATATTGAACTAGACTCTATCATTTCAGAAATTACAAAATTTGATCTCGTCGAAGATATTCACGCTGTAAAAGGGTGGTCACTTGATAATGAGACTTTCTATTTGAGATTTCATGTAAAAGTGCCTGAGGACACAGTGATAAGAGCATTGGATGAGCTTAAAGTAAAAATAAAGCATATACTTGAATCCCATCACGTTCGTTTCTCAACAATCGAGTTTGAAGCTAGAGATTGCCTGTAGTTACTTCAATATCTTATAATTTTTCTGTTTAATTTACATATAATATTGTAGTTATAAATAAATTTAATATTGAGGTGTTTATGGCAACAATTCTAGTTGAACTAGTTAAATATGATATGGATAAAACAAAAAAAAGAAAAAGAGCTAATTTTATGGTTGATTCAAAAACTGAGTCAGCAATAATAAAAAAATTAGAAAAAATACATAAAGGCGAGAAGGTCGTCTCAATTCATGAAGTCATTTGGGGCGAAGAAGCTTATGATGAGAAAGAATCTGCAGAGAAATTTACGGGAACTGTAAAATTTTTTAATGAAGAAAAGGGATTCGGATTTATAGAAGCAGATGAAGAGATGGATGATTTATTTTTTCATGTCACTTCTCTGGGGGGTCTAAAAGTTCAAGACCACGAAGTTGTCGAATTTGAAGTTGCAGATGGCCCTAAGGGCTTAATTGCAGTTAAAATTAAAATTATTGATTAAAACGGGATTTTTAAATGCTTTATAATGATGTTTTAAGAAGGGTTCGCTATATTCTTGATAAGAGTGATCATGAGATGATTTCTACTTATAAACTTGGACATTTAGATGTCACAAGAGAAACACTTAGCCAGTGGCTAAAAAAAGATGAAGATCCTGATTATAAGGCCTGTACTAGTGCTGAGCTTTCATGTTTTTTAAATGGTCTTATTTCTGAGAAAAGAGGACAAAGAGAAGGGGATCCTCCCGCTCCTGAAGAGAATTTAACAAATAATATGATACTGAGATTGTTAACCATTGCTTTTAACCTTAAATCAGAAGAAGTGATAGACGTTCTACAACTTGCTGATTTAAGAGTCAGTAAGCATGAATTAAGTGCCTTTTTCAGAAAACCTAATCATAAAAATTATCGTGAGTGCAAAGCTCAGATACTTAGAAACTTTCTGAATGGACTGCAGATTAAATTGAGATCTGAATCATCTCTATAATCAGTTTAGACTTAATAAATCCCCTTATTTAGCCGATAACGAGTAGTTACTTAAACAAAGGGTATTTAATTAAGTATGTACTGAATCTTTTGATATTCATAAGCTTCTCCTCTTATGGAGAAACTTCTAGAAAAATCTCACTAGATTTTGATGAATACATTACATCGACGACACCACCATATTGTGAATCTATTGATAATTTTATTTCTATTGATGAAGGGGAATGTAGGCGGATTAATGAATATTCAAAAAATGATGAAATTAGTCATTTAGTTCAGTTTAGTTCAAAGCTATCAAGAGATAATTTAAGAAACGATTTAATGAACCTCTCGATTCGTAAGCTTTTAAAGACTAAGTACGATCTGTGGAGTGCTTTCCCATCATTTATTTCTCATACTGTTTCTGATGAAAATTTTAATACAATTAATAAATGTGATGAAGAAAACAAAACACTCGGATTGAAAGAATATTGGAATGAGTTAACCGGAAATTTTTCAAATAAAAAAACTAAAGAAGTTGAAGCGAAACAAAAAGCTATCGTTATTCAAGCAATGCTTGATTCTTTAAAAGTCAATGCTGTTTGGGATTCAAAAAAACAAGTCGATGATGAACTTGAGAAGTCTTTTGAAAAGAGAAGACAGCTTGAAATGGAGTTAAAAGTTATTGAAGACTTTCAATCGGGTGAATTTCAAAAAAAACAAAGTAAAAGGGTCACAAGTAATCTCGTTGGCATGACATCAAATGAGCTCATTGTCTCTTCTCGTTCAAAGAAAATGAATCAAGAAATTAAAGAAAAAATTTTACATGAGCTTGATCTCATAAATATCTCAATAAAGAATTTAATTCCTAAGCGTGAACATTTAAATGAAATTGTCTTTTCAAATCCATACACGATCGAATCAACGAGTGTTTTTGAAAGTGGAAAAATAAAGAAGTCTGAATTTTTAAATACAGTTGTTGAAGGAATTCAATCAATAAAAAATCATTCAAAGATAACACAATCTGGTCCAGAATTCATAAAAAATGTTTCAAATGATTTTATCACTCAGAAATATCCAGATAAATTTTTTGATCAAAACTTAAGAGCATTATTAGATTTTGTCCTTGAAAACGATAAGAAACTATTTGAAACACTTCTTGAGAAAGCTCAAGTAAGTACACATACTAAGATAGAAGAGATATCAGAGAGTATAAAACAAATATGTGAAACAAAAGGTGAAAAACTTCATCATTTTAAGCCATTAGTGAGGGAAGCTTTAATTCATAATCTTTCTCTTGCAAAGAAAGAGAATATTAATCTTAACAATACTGTTGATGCGTTTCAAGATGCACAATGTGAAATGATTAGCGAAGTACCCTATACAGATAGTCATCTAGGTATATATGGAGCAATTGGTGCGGGAATGCTCGCGACTGGTGTTCTCGCCCCTGTTGGGGCAGGTGTTGTGTTAGTTGCCGGAGGTATCGCATTTTCTTCTGTTGGTGCTTATGAAACATATAATGCTTATAACTCATCAAACTTATCCTTAGGTTTGGCTCATGTTAACCTTGCAGATGAAGAAAGAGCACGGGAAGACCTCTCATTATATCGTAGTGCTTTAGGGTGGAGTATTGCTGATGGTCTTTTACTTCCACTTGATTTTGGAGTTGTTAAAAAAGTAGTTGAACAAACAAATAAAATTAAAATTAAGAATAAAATGAAGGAAATTGATAAGATGCTTCCTAAGGGGGGGGCGTCACCAAGTCAAGTGACGGAAGCAAAAATCAAGCCACATCTACATCGCTCTCAATTAAGTTATTCGAACTTAAAAAGACTTGAAAATAGAGAAATAGATCCTGTTGAATTGAAACTTCGAAATAATAAACCAAAGTTTGTATCACCACTTGGTGGGGGAGTTAATAATACATCTATTGTTTCACTCGAAGGGGGAATTCGTGCTGTTTGGAAGCCGCATGAAGAGATTTGGTCATCAAACTATAGGGCAGAGGTACTTGCTTATGAGCTTAGCAAAAGATTGAATTTAAATATAGTACCTCCAACAGTAGAGAGAACTTTAAATGGTCAAAAAGGCTCATTACAACTTTTTGTTAAGAAAAGCTCAAACTTTCGTTTTGATGATATAGGTTACTCAAAACAGTTCTTGTTTGACTTTATAATTGATAACCGTGATAGACATAATCAAAATTTCTTTTTTACTGATGCCGGTGAAATTGTTTCTATCGACAATGGTCTCTCCTTTACTGGGATTGGGGGACATCATATATCTTTTTTTAAAAGAAGAAGAGTCTTTCAAGATTTTCTAAAAACTGATGAAGGAAAAAAGATTATTCGAACATTAAAAGAAATTGATCTTATCGAATTTAAAAAAGAGATGATTGATTATTTAGGTGTTGAAGATGCAGAAAGGTTAATAAAAAGAATTGAATTCCTACTGAAGTATAACGAAAAACATATCGCAGAACAAGTATAATGATTCCCTGATAATTGACAATATGGAGACCTAGACATTTAATACAAATGTATTTAAATATTAGGAAATCATATGACATCAAAACACGTAATGACCTTTAGAAAACTAGTTATGCCCGATGATCTTAATCACGCAAACACATTATTTGGTGGACGATTGCTTCAGTGGACTGACGAAGCAGCTGTCTTATATGCCATGTGCCAGCTAGGAACCAACTCAGTCGTAACTCTTAAAATGTCTGAAGTTTTATTCAAGCGACCTGCAAGAAATGGGGATATTTTAGAGTTTTGGACTTATAAGGGAAAAATAGGTCGAACTTCATTAGAAGTTTGTTGTGATGTTGTTAAAAAAGACTTTAATAAAAGAACCGACGGGCCATCTTATGATCCAGATCTAGATCAAGATCGAAAAATACTATCTTGCTCTTTTGTTTTTGTCAGTGTTAATGATAAAGGTGAATCAATTCCGCATAAGCTCGGAGAGTAGCTTGACTACAATTAGTCGCTATACAGAAATTTCAAAAACTCAGTGGCATCATTTAGAAAATAAAGGCTCCCCATTTCTCTCCTTTGAGTTCTTCAGTGCATTAGAAAAAAGTCACTCAGTTGGAAAGGAGAGTGGATGGGACCCTATTTATATAATCGATTCAAAGGGGTCAGGTCTTTTTACTTATGTGAAAAATCACAGCTATGGTGAATATATTTTTGATTGGGAGTGGGCAAACTTCTATCATCGGTATGGAATCTCTTATTATCCAAAACTGACCTCAATGATTCCATTTACATCTGTAACCACTAAGCACCTCCTAGGAGATGAATTCGAAGACGTTATGGATAGTTACGAAAATCTCTACCTTCAAAATCCATTTTCTTCCTCTCATTTTTTATTTATCACCCAAGAGGAAATACCCTTTTTTCAAAAACGTGGTTATTTAATTAGAGATAGTTTTCAGTATCATTTTATAAATCAAAGTTATGTTAGCTTTGATCACTTTTTATCAAATTTAAAACAGAAAAAAGCAAAACAAATAAAGAAAGAGCGTCTCTTTGATGCTGAGATAGAGATAACTAAGATAACAAAAGAGTCTTTATCTGATGAATATGCAGATGAGATGTATCTTTTTTATCTCACAACAATTAATCAAAAAAATGGAGTTTCCTATCTTTCTAATGATTTTTTTCGACAGATTTTCTCTACGCTAAAAAACAGTATATACTATATTCGAGCGACCAAAAATAATCGAGCTGTTGCAGGAGCTTTGTTTTTCTATAGTCATGAGCGATTATATGGAAGATACTGGGGTGCTAATGAAGATATTCCAAATCTTCACTTTGAATTATGTTATTATCAAGGAATTGAAATCTGTATAGAGCATAAATTTTCCATTTTTGAGGCGGGAGCCCAAGGTGAGCATAAGATAAGTCGAGGTTTTAGGCCTGTTAAGACTTTTTCGGCGCATAAATTTAAACATCCACAGTTTCATGAGGCGATCTCTAAGTTTATTTCTGAAGAAAGAAATTTTGTAGAAAATGCCATTACAAAACTAAGTGAGAGACTGCCATTTAAATCAATAAACAATAAATGAGGTATAAAATGAATATCGTTAAAGTTTGTAGTTTACTAATCATATTATTCACAGGATCTAGCTGTTCTTTAGTTGGAGTAGGGAGTGAGGAACAACCTTCTTATGATGTTTTATTAAAAAATGATCAAAATGAAATTCGTAAATATAAACCTTATCTTGTTGCCAAAGTAACTATTGATGGCTCTTTTAAAGAAGCTCAAAGTAAGGGGTTTAAAATCCTTGCGGGCTATATCTTTGGAAAAAATAAGTCTCAAGAAAAGATTGCGATGACGTCTCCGGTTATTCAAAAACCTGAGGAGCTGAGTGAGAAGATCTCAATGACAGCACCAGTTTTAATCGCTCCAGAAAAAGAAGAAAATCGATGGTCCATGACATTTTCTATGCCTTCAAAATATTCTCTAGAGACTCTTCCAAAACCTGAAGATGAAAGAATTATAATTGAAAAAGTTGAGAGTCGACTTATTGCGGCTCATGTTTTTTCTGGATTTTGGAATCAAGAGAAAATTGAAAAAAAAGGAGATGAACTTTTAAAATGGTTAGAGCAGAAAAAAAAGTATACTCCTACATCTAGTCCAATGTTTGCAGGATATAACCCTCCATGGACGCTTCCATTTTTTCGTCGAAACGAAGTTCTGATAGAAATTAAACTATAAATTAAGCTTTCATATACTTTTCTCCTATAAGCTCTATCGTAAATACGTATTATACGTGATCTATCATTACTGATACTTTCTCATAAGTATTTAATCGAAGGGGTATAGAATGATGATAGATAAGTTGAAGGCCATTTTTTATATTATTTTGTTACCAATTTTCTTATCATTCATATCTTGTAACTCAGGACATGCTCAGAGAAATGGATATCATATGCATGATCAACATATGAGAGGTAATGGAATGTTTTCTCATGAAAACTTAGATGAAGAATTCATAACTTTAAATGAAGATATGAATAGTCTGAACATATCCGTAAAGAAAATATTAAATGAAAAAAATCCAGAGAAAAGAAAAGAGCTCTGTGATCAACATCTAAATCAGATGCAAACTCAATTAAGAAAAATGCAAAAAATGATGGGAGGTGTTAGGACTAATATTAATACTAACTCTCATCGATATATAGGCCGAATGAAAGGTTCTATGGGACAAATGGAGAGTATGATGAAAAATGACTTTTCAATATGTTTAGCTGATAAAGACTAAAGTTTATTGACTCTCTTTTTTGTCATTGATATTGTTTTACTATGTTGTTTAGATGCATTGTTTCTTTATTTTTTCTCTTCTCAGCCCAGCTGACTTTTTCCTCTATTAATGATATAGATATTTCTCATTTAGTTGAAAAATGTGGCATTGCTGAGTTTAGTTCTTCATGCGCTGATGAATGTCAAAATGAAAAAGAATGTTCTGTCAGTCAATGTTCATGTTCTTCTCTTTTCACTCAAGCATCTACAAACATACTTTTACTAAATAGAGGAATAAACCAAAAAGATTCAAAATGGAGCTTTAATTTATTTTATATTTCTCAAAGTTTAAGTCCCGAACTAAGACCGCCAAAAATTTCTTTAGTATAATTTATAACAAATGTTATTAAATATATTATAACTTATTTTCAACAATAAGTTTGTGAGGTTTTTTAAATGATAAGTGAAAAGAATAAAAAATTTGAATGGTGGACAATTTTTAGTTGTTGGCTTATTGCTTCCTTCTCAACACTTGGAAGTTTATTTTTTAGCGAAATTATGAGATTTCCACCTTGTGTTCTTTGCTGGTATCAAAGAATAGCTATGTATCCATTAGTTCTTATATTTCTAGTTGGATCGTTTCATCCTATTAAAATTGCGATAAACTTTTCACTACCAATTGTTATCACTGGTTGGATTATTGCTCTTTATCATAATCTTTTGCATTATGGTATTGTTCCTGAGAGTGCATCACCCTGCTTAGAAGGGGTCTCATGTTCAACAGTTTATATTAATTGGTTTGGATTTATCACCATACCAATGCTCTCTTTTATTTCTTTTTCCCTGCTTTTAAGCATTTTAATTATTACAAATCGGAGGATTACACGTGAATAAAGAAAAATTAGTCTTTATAGGCTCAATCATAGGTTTTGTTATTTGTTTTTTTATTGGATCATTTCTTTATAAAAGTTATGAAGAGAATCGACTTGGTTTTTTAGCCCAAGAAAATGTTAATCTTTTTGTAAGAGATTATTCACCACAATATGGAAGTAAAGATGCTAAAGTTTTTGTAACAGAATTTTTAGATCCTGAATGTGAAAGTTGTCGCCAATTCTATCCTCAAGTCAAAAGTTTACTTGCAAAATATGAAGGGAAAGTGAAATTAGTTGTCCGCTACGCAGCCTTTCATCATAATTCAGCGATTGCCATTGCTGCCCTAGAAGCCGCGCGCAATCAAGATAAGTACTGGGAGTCCTTAGAGATATTATTTCAATACCAACCAATATGGGGAAGTCATCAGAACCCTAAGCCGGAACTTATTTTTGATTATCTTCCTCAGGTAGGAGTTGATGTGGTAAAGCTAAAAGAGGATATGAATGATCCTAAAATTAGAGATATTATTGCACAAGATAATGCTGATTTAAGAGAACTAAATGTGCGAGGAACACCAACATTCTTTGTTAATGGTAAACCTCTTGAAAACTTTGGTATGCAATATTTAGAAGAAGCGATTAAAACTGAAATAAAAAAATATTACTAAGTTTTATGGTCATAAGGAATAATATTTATGAAAGATAAAGTACTCAATTTTTGGTTCTCAGAGTTAACTTCTAAAGACTGGTTTACTAAAGACGAATCTCTTGATTTAAAAATTTCTCATTTATTTTTAGAGACTTATCAAAAGGCAGTTCGAGGAGAACTCTTCAAGTGGAGAGAGAATATTGAAGGACGTTTAGCTGAAGTTATTGTTTTAGACCAGTTTTCAAGAAATATATTTAGAGATAAGGCCGAATCATTTCAATATGACTGTATGGCCCTTACTCTTGCTCAAGAAGCTTCATCACTTGATGAAGCACTTGATTTATCCCCTATGATGAGAGGTTTTCTCTATATGCCTTATATGCATAGTGAGTCTCTTTTGATTCATGAAGAAGCAGTGAAGCTTTTTTCTCAAAAAGGTCTTGAGCATAATTTAGAGTTTGAAATTAAACATAAAAAGATTATTGAAAAATTTGGAAGATACCCCCATAGAAATAAAATTCTTGGAAGAGAGTCAACGCCAGAAGAAATAGAATTTTTAAAAAGACCTGGATCTTCTTTCTAGATCTAGGAATTGGTGACCTGAATGTATTTAATAATAGGAAAAACAATATTAGCTGCAATTATGATTAGTTTTGTTTCTTGGCTCTCGGGTAAGAAAACAGGATTAGCTGGATTTATTACAGCACTTCCTTTAACCACATTACTTGCACTTGCTTTTTCACATATGGAGTGGGGGGACTCTAAACAATCTGTAGAATATGCAAAAAGTGTTTTTTTGGCCATACCAGTATCATTATTATTCTTTGTGCCATTTCTTTTTGCCGAAAAGTTTAATCTTAGTTTCTGGGGATGTTATAGCTCAGGTATTTTCTTACTTGGAATAGGTTATTTTATTCATAGTTATATTGCTAAAATCATTTAAAATCTTAATTTCTTTTTCCTGACACTTTTTGTTGAGTATTGATCTGTGTTTATTATTTCTCTAATAATCACATCGACTTAATAATCAATGGATAATAACCGAAAGATTATTAATAAATTTTTAATTTGGAGATCAATTCTTATGCCTCATAAGGCGACTAAAGAAATTATTGAGCTGAAACTTTTAGAGTTAGAAGCCTACCAAAAAGGCTTGAATGAATACGCTATTATCGTAAGAGCTGATATTAATGGATGCATTCTTGATGTAAATAAAAATCTATGTGAAATCTCTGGGTACAAAGAAGAATAACTTGTAGGTCAGCACTACAAAATATTAAATTCGGGATATCACGGGCATTTATTTTTTGAAAATTTAAAAGAAACTATTTCTAATGGTAAAGTTTGGAGAGATAAAATTTGTAATAAATCAAAAAAAGATGATTTATTTTGGGTAGATACAATAATCGTTCCAGTCCTAGATTCAAAAGATAAGATAATAGAATTTATCTCTTTAAGTTATAATATTACTGAACAAAAAGACAGTCTTAATCAATTGAATGACTCTTTACAATTTCTTAAAAGTATTCAGTATAATGCCTCTCACGGAATTATCGCCACAACTTCAGACGGTATGATTACAAATTTTAATAAAAAAGCAGAGGATTTACTGGGTTATGATGCAGAGGACATTATTGGTAAACAAAACCCTGGGATTTTTCACGATTTAGATGAAGTTATTGCGCGAACAAAAAAGTTTAATAAGAAATTAAATCTTCAACTTGAGCCTGGATTTGATACTTTTGTTTGTCATACAAATCTTGATTTAAAAAATGAGTTCGAATGGACCTATGTTCATAAAGATGGAACCCGATTTCCAGTTTTATTAAGTATTACGGCAATAAAGAATAACTTGGGTGAAGTTACAGGCTATCTTGGTTTAGTACAAGACTTAACTGATCAAAAGATTCTTGAAAAAGAACTTACAAAAAAGAATAATGAGCTAAGGTTAGCGCAGTCAATTTCTAAAATAGGCTCATGGAGTTTTAATATTGAGAAAAATAAAATCTTTTGGAGCCAGGAAATGTATAATATATTTCCAGAGAATATTGAGGATGGGGAGCCTGATTTTGAAAAACATAAAGCCACTATTCATAAAGAAGATGTTGAATATTGGCAAAAAACAGTTGAGAAATGTTTTCTAGATGGAACGTCATATACAATGCAATTTAGAACTTATAGAAAAGACAATCATCATGAAACTGTTTGGATTGAGGCGAGAGGACAAGCACATTGGAATTTTAATAAGATCACTTCCATTTCAGGAACGTGTCAAGATATCACAGAGCGTGTAAAGAAAGAAATAGAACTAGAAAGACATGCAAAAGAATTAGAACTTGCTGAAAAAAAAGCAAAAAAAGCTGAGAAATCAAAGTCCGAATTTTTGGCCAATATGTCACATGAAATAAGAACTCCAATGAACGGAATTATTGGAATGCTTCAGCTTTTAGGGGAGACTGAAACGACAGATGAACAAAAAGAAATGTTAAATACACTTTCTCTTTGTAGTGAAAACTTACTAAATCTTTTAAGTGACATTTTAGATATTAGTAAAGTTGATGCAGGTAAATTAAAGTTAGAGGAAGTGAATTTTGATATAAATCTATGTATAGAAAATATATGTACACTTATGAATACTAAAGCGCGTGAGAATAGAACACTTATTAAGCGCAAGTTTCCTCTCGATCAAGCAAACTGGTTCATGGGGGATATAACCAGAATACGCCAAATTCTAATGAACTATGTTACTAATGCTATTAAATTTACTAAAGATGGATATATAGAAATTGATTACAAGGTTAAGCCTTTTAACTCAAAAAAATCAATACTTGAAATATCTGTAAAAGATACAGGAATAGGGATTTCAAAAAGTGACCAAGATAAGCTTTTTAAAGATTTTTCGCAAGCTGATACTTCTATCACTAGAAAGTATGGTGGCACAGGACTAGGCTTATCTATCTGCTCAAAATTAGCCAAATTAATGAATGGTAAAGTCTATTTTGAAAGTGAACCCGGAGTTGGATCAACTTTTTATTTGGAAGTAAAGCTTAAAAATGGGGCACCCAGAAAAGTAGAAGAAAAAGATAAAGAAAACAATGAGAATTTATCAATTAAATATCCTCATAATATTATTCTTGCAGAAGATAATAAAATTAATCAAAAAGTTGCAAGTATGATCTTGCAAAAATTAGGCTATATTTGTGATATTGCAAATAATGGGTTAGAGGTTTTAGAGTTATTAGAGTCTAAAAAGAGTGGATACTATAGTCTTATTTTAATGGACATGCAGATGCCTGAAATGGATGGAATAACAGCAACTAAAAATATTATTTTAAAGTATCATGAGGCACCAAAAATTATTGCTCTGACAGCAAATGCTTTTAATTCAGATAAAAAATTATGTTTAGAAGCTGGTATGGTCGATTTTTTAAGTAAGCCTCTTAAAAAAGAAGAGCTTATCTCAAAGCTAATTAAATATTACTAAGGGGTAAATCAATTAGAACTTCACTTCCAACACCCTCAGTGCTTTTTATCGTTAAGTTTCCATTATGAGCTTCCACAATACGTTTACACAAGGCCAGGCCAATACCTAGACCCGGATAAACATGTCTAGAGTTAAGTCGTCCAAAAGGCTTTAGGATTTCATTTATATTTTTTTCGTCAAATCCAATTCCATTGTCTTTTATAGAAATTTGATAAAAAGATTCATTAAGCTCTCTACCTTGGATGATAATATGGTTTTGCTTTTCTGGATTTATAAATTTTAGAGAGTTTGAAAAAATATTTTGAAAAAGACTTATGAGAAGATCAGTATTTCCATAAACTATTTTGAGAGAAGATATATCGAATGTGGTATTTGTTTCTTTGATTTTTAAGTCTAGATTTAATATCGCTAAACTGATGAGTGTATGTAAATCCACTTTTTCTTTTTCAAAACTAGACTCTTGGATATTTGAAAAATTGAGGAGGGCTTTAATAAGAGACACCATTCTCTCTGAGGATTGTTGTATTTCTCGTAAATAATTTTTACTTGTAATATTTAAATGATCTTTGCTTTCAAGTTCTAATAGCTCCGAGAAACTATATATCTTTTTAATTGGTTCCTGGAGATCATGGGATGCCACAAAGGCAAATTGAGATAAGTTATCATTGGCAATTTTTAATTTGTTAAACGTATTATCTAAATTATATCCAAGTTCGATAAATTGTTCTGCGAGAACTTTGAGTTCATCATCAGAAAAATGTATTGTATAGTCTTTATCAGTTTTGTATTCTTCTTTAGAAAAGCGAAGGGCTAAGTCTATTAATCTCTTAATGGAATAAATAATCTTTCTTGAGATGTTTTGACTAAGAACAATAGATAAAATAAGAGCAAAAATAAATATGATTATGACTGTTGTGAGGCTTTGTCTTTGTGACTCATCTACTTTTAATAATTCTTCATCTCGCTTCTCTATAAAATATCTTTGTAGATTCTCAAGAGCAACCATCGCAGGTGAGTCATCAACTTTAACTTTTTGGTCAACAAGCTCCTTATCAATACCTTGTTTCATCATTTCTTCAGCAATAATGATATTTTGCTTATATAAAGTGAGAGTACTATCTAGGATATTCATTGCGATAGTTTCTTCTTTAGATAAATGCTCTAGTTTTTGATATTTGTAAATTAAGTATTTTGCTTCTTTTACAGAATTATTAAAACTTTCTTTATATCTTTCGTCTTCTCTAATAATATAGTTTTTAAAAAAATGAATAGCACCATTATAGCCTATAAGTTTATAAATTTTAGATATTTCATTTTGCCTTTCAACGTAATCATGGATATATTTTTTTGTAGCATTATTATTATCTTGGATTGACATGCCAGAAAATACTGCGCTTAGCAAAAGTAATAATATTGGAAGTAAACTAATTCCAAGAATTTTTTTTGATATTTTCAAGTCTACCTCAACGAATTAAAGTTATTCATTAGCATAGGTTGAATTTTATAAAAAAGGAACAAAATGAAAGATGATTTTGTTATAAATAGCAAAAATATGAAAAGAATTTCTAAGGGCAATGGACCCTTTATTATTGTGGATGATGACCATTCTCAAATATCTATAGTCAAAGCATGCTATGAAATGTCTGGCAGAAAAAATGAATTGATATGTATTACTTCTGGTGATGGATTTTTAAAATATATGGATAGCATAAAACTTAATGAAAGTGAATTTCCAGTTTTAGTATTGCTAGATATTAATATGCCAAAGACTAGTGGCTTTGATGTGTTAGCAGAAATTAGAAAAAAAGAAGTTTTTAAAGATATTCCCATTATTGTCATGTTTTCAACTTCTGATTTTGAAGCTGATTTAGAGAAATCATTTAAGCTTAATGCGAATGCTTTTTTTCCAAAGCCAATGCAAATTAATGATTATGTTCATTTTTTCAAAAATATTTAATTGTAACCTACTGTAATTAAATGGATTACAAGAAATCGTTTATAGTATTATGAACGATTTTGTTGTATTATATTCTAATGATACAGCATGATGAAAATATAGTGAAACTGATTGATGATATTGGGTCTTTTATCGAATATTGGGGTTTTAGAAAAATACATGGCCGAATCTGGGCTGTTATCTATTTATCTAATAATTCTCTCTCAACTCCCGAGATTGTTGAAAAACTAGCTGTTTCAAAAGCTCTTGTTTCTGGTGCAATCAATGAACTACTTGATCATAAATTAATTGAAAGAGTGGGACAGGTAAAATTTGGAGGAGTAACTTATAAGACAACATCCTCTCCGGCAGAAGTAGTGAGGGAGATAATCAAAAACAGAGAGTTGGTCCTTTTAACATCCATTACAGATAATCTTAAGCATTTATGTCATATGAATTCAAGTGATTGTGAAAAACTAAATATTAATAAAAACTCACTTAAAAATTTAAAAACTCTAAGTGATGCCCATAAAAAGATTGCATTTGTTGTGAGTCGTAAAAATATAAAATCAATGGAGGACTGGATCATTTTTATAAAAAAAATGGCACGGTTTAGTTTTTAATTATGAAGGGTTTAAAAAAAATTAAAGATTCTCTCTTATCAAGACAAATTGCAACGGCCAAAATATCATATAAAACGGCAAGGGATTTTTATAAGAACAAAAATAGAGATTCATTAAAAGATACTTTGAAAGGTGCTTTTCAAGGCAATATAGATGAGATTGTTCAAGAATTAGATATTATGAAAGGCTCTCTTATGAAAGCAGGTCAGATGCTATCATTATTTGGTGGTGCATTTTTACCTAAGGAGCTGAGTCTCGTCTTAAAAAAACTTGAAAATCAAAGCTCTTATCTTGAGTGGAATGAGATAAAAAAACAATTACCAGAGAAATGGCTATCTGAATTAAATATTGAGCATGAACCCCTTGCTTCTGCAAGCCTTGGGCAGGTCCATATTGTTAAGATTGATGATAAAGACTTCTGTATGAAAATACAGTATCGGGGTGTTAGAAAAGCAATCAATAATGATATAAGAGCTTTAAAGCTTCTTTTACGGTTATTTAATTTTGTTCCATCTGAAATAGATTTAAAACCAATGTTTAATGAAATTAAAGAAATGCTTATTTTAGAAACAGACTATGAGATAGAAGCAAAAAATACTATCCAATTTAAAGCTCTTCTCTCATCTGAAAAATATTTTCATGTGCCTTTGGTACTAGAAAAGTACTCTAATGATAAGGTTCTTACAACGGAATTTATTCGAGGTGAGAGTTTACATAATATTGAGAAGCTAAATCTTTCTCAATCTGATCGCAATTTATTAGGACGAGAATTTATGAAACTCTTCTTAATGGAGATTTTTATCTTTGAGAGAGTTCAAACTGATGCTCATTTTGGAAATTATTTAATTATAACTGAACCAGAACTAAAATGGGGGCTTATTGATTTTGGTGCGACGAAAATTCCTCCTAAAGAATTTCTTGCAAGTTATCAAAATCTCATCCTTTCACTAAAAAAAAATAATAGAGATGAGTTTCTAGAAACTGTTCATCAAATGGGTTATTTATCTCAAAAAAAAGATTCAGATTTGGCGCTATTTTGGGAATATGCAAAAATAATTGGAACTCCATTTATTAATAAAGATTATCATTGGGGAGAGACAAATATAGCAGATAAAGTTTTTGAATATATACCTAGACTGATGAAATCAATCTCTATTGGCAACCCTCCTGCAGATACTATCTTTTTAGATAAGAAGCTAGGGGGAGTTTTTTTTATTCTACAAAAATTAGAAGCCTCGTTTAATCTCAATGAGCTTATTGATGAAGTCCTAGAAATGAAATCAAGTCGAACTGAGGAGAAGGAACATGAATAAACCATCTATCTTATATGATTCTTTATGTAGGCTCTGTAATGCTGAAATTGAATATTATAGACGTAATGATCCCGAGAAGATATTTGAGTACGTAGATATTATGCATTCAGAATTTGATGCAAGTACTTATAAGTTAACTAAATCAGATGTGCATAAATATTTTCATGTTATAGATGAGAAGGGAAATGTTCTCAAAGGCGTTGAGGCCTTTAATTTTATTTGGATTAAACTCGACAAATTTATTATCTTACAAAAAATGTATAGTTCCAGGTTTGGGAGAGCTCTTATGGAATTAGGTTATAAAGGCTTTATTGTTATAAGACCACTACTTCCAAGAAAAGAGAGTTGTGATGATTATTGTGAAAGATAGATTTTACTTTTATTCATCACTTGAGGATTTTATATGTTAAAGCAATTTAATATGGATTTTCAAAAAAAGATTGTTATAGAAACAGGTAAACAAAGCTGGCTAGATTCACCCGTGAAAGGAATAAAAAGAATTCCTCTCGAAAGAGAAGATGTAGAGTCAGGTCATACGACTTCTATTGTGACTTATGCTCCTAATTCAAAGTTTTCTGAACATTCTCACCCTTTTGGGGAAGAAATTTTTGTGCTTGAAGGAGTTTTCTCTGATGAAAATGGTAACCATCCAGCTGGTAGTTATTTAAGAAATCCCCCTGGAAGTGTCCATGCTCCTTTTAGTGAAATGGGCTGTAAAATTTTTGTGAAACTCAATCAATTTTCACCAGAGGATCATAAAAAAGTAGTAGTAGATACAAATGATAATCTTTGGGTGAACGGATATGGTAATTTAATGGTTTATCCTCTTCACCAGTTTGGGACAGAATCAGTTGCTCTTGTAAGGTGGCCTCTTGGCGAAAGATTTATACCCCATTCACATTTTGGGGGAGAAGAAATTTTTGTTCTTAAAGGGGAATTTATTGATGAATTTGGTCGGTATCCAAAGGGGACGTGGATAAGAAGTCCACATCTCTCAAGTCATCTTCCATTTGTTGAAGAGGAAACTATTATTCTCGTTAAAACAGGACACTTATAATATATGGAAAAATTAATTGTAGAAAAGCAAAAAGAAATTATAAATGAAATCATCTCAGAGTTGTCTAAAGAGTCTATTGATCTCTATTATACGGATTCAAGTACGATCGCAAACTTAGTTGTTGAAAAAATTCAATCAGAGAAATTTCCTAAAGAGAAAAAAGATATTGTCAAAAAACTATCTTATAGCGATATTTTAATTTTAATGAGTTATAATTCTAATTGTTGTTAAATAGGTATCTATTCTCTTTTGTATTGGTGTATATCACCTTTGAAATTTTTATCAAATAGTGATTTCTTTTTCTTGTATTGAAATCCAATATCCTTCATTTTGTTGGAGAATTTATTAATATGTCCTCTATTTGGATCAACTATAATGATTTCACAGACATGCTTAGCATGTTTATTTAAAAAATCTGAAAGAAGATCTATATGGTCTACTTCATATAAAATATCACTACCAATGATTAAGTCGAATGTCCCAAGTTTCGAGTTATTCGTATCCCAGTCTTCTAGGATAAATTGAAAATTATGTGATTCGTTTAGTTTTATATTTTCTTTTATAAAGCCTTCCACTTCAGGATGATAGTCCGTTGCCGTTATATCAGCTCCTCTTGCGTTAAGAAGATGAGATGACATTGCTATACCGCAGCCAACCTCTAGAATTTTTCTATTGTTTAGGTTTATATCTAGCATTTCATGGGCCAGAATGATTCCGGAATTCCAAATGACACCAAATAAAGACCATTGGGCAGAGGATATTCCTAGATTTTTAGCTTTATCATCGAGATCTAAAAATTGATTTTTATTTTTAAGAGTACGCAGATGAATATCAAACTCACCGAATTCATATGATGAGTATTTATAGGAAATTTTTTTGTTCATTTTTCCAATCTTTTTACTGCCTCCTTTCGTTTAAAAAACGACCGGTTTGCATCTAAGATTAGTAAATGTTCTAAGCGAAGATAGATCAACTTAACATAGTATTTCAAGAAAGCGAGTTTAATATGTCTCATATTTATTTTATATAAATTAAGTGTTAATATATTTAATCAAAAAGGACATATTATGCATAAGAATGAAATTTTAACCTTACTTCACCATAGAGATCCATACCTACTTATCGATGAAGTGATTTCAATTGATGAAAGTCATATTACTTGTAAAAAAAGACTGACAGGAGATGAATATTTCTTCAGAGGACATTTTCCAGGCGCGCCTATTCTTCCTGGGGCAATGATGCAGGAGATGACCACTCAAAGTGCAGGCGTTTTAATCACTAAGTTTTATTCACCTGTTGATAATTACGATTCTAATAAAACTAAAGGACATGCTCTAGGTGTTTTAAAGAAAATTAATTACGCAAAATATAAGGGGTTTGCAAAACCTGGTGATATTTTAAGAATTGAAGTCATCCTAAACGAGAGAATAGAGAATCTCTTTAGTTTTAAAGCTTCTATTTTTTCAGGAGATAAAGTTATTATGTCTAATTCATTTTTATTAACAAATATTGAAGATAAACATATTATGTAAGTTTTGGAGGTTCTATTAATGAGTAAGATCACAGCACAACATATTTTAGTGGATCAAAAATTTGAAGCAGAAGATATTTTAAAAAAGCTCAAAAGTGGATCTGATTTTTCCATGTTAGCAAAAGATTTCTCTACATGCGGATCATCCAAAGATGGTGGTAATCTTGGCGAATTTCCAAAGGGAATGATGGTAAAAGCTTTTGAAGAAGTAGCATTCTCTCTGAGAGTAGGTGAGGTTTCTGATATTGTTCAAACTCAGTTTGGATACCATATCATTAAAAGATTAAATTGATGACCATATTTTCTTTGCGATAGGTCCCATGGGCATAAGTTTATTTCTCATAAAATGAATCTCGAGGGTCTGTGATGAAATAATATTTGTTCCGATTTTAACAAGTTTATCTTGTTGATCATTTATAGTCGTTTTAGCAATTTTTCCCCAACCTAGTCCATTCAGTATCATTTCTTCTTTTCTTGCGTGATTTGTAACATACCATCTATTTATTATTTCATTGTTTGATATATCCAAATGGGCATTTCCTGTCTTAACAACTATATTTGGAAAATTGTTAAGTAATTCAAGCGTTACTTTTTTGGAGCCTATCAGCTCCTTAGATATTGCTGCTTGTAACTCTACTTTACAAAACAATTTTGTTTGAATATTTGAGTTTTTTAAATTTTTATAGTGTCCTATTGAAAAATCACATTCATTATTAAGTAACTTATTTATTGGTTCTTCAAATATTGCCTCTTGGAAATGTAGAGGAGTTAGTTCTAGATCTTCTGAGACATTGTTTAGAATAATTTTTAGTCTTTCTATATTAATGAGAGGGTCTATGGTGAATCTTATTTGAGATTCTCTTCCATGGCCTAATTCTCTCCCTAGTCGATCAAGGCCTCTATAAGATCGAAGGGTATTTTTAGCGAGGTTATAAAAAAGCTCTCCTTTCTCAGTAAGTTCAGGCCTATACTTTTCTCTTGAAAATATTTCAATTCCGTAGAGCTCTTCTATTTTTTTTATCCCAACACTTAGGCTTGGTTGGCTTTTGTGAAGTTTTTTAGCTGCTGACTGGAAGCTTCCTGTTATAACAATGGCTTCAATCATTTCAAGTTGATCTATAGTCATACTGAGCTCCATTGCATGATAGTTTAAAATTATTAAGAATATAGTTATATAATAGTATTAAATTATAACTTTATCTCCGATAATAACAATATGAAAAACAAATTAAATCGAAGAAAGTTTTTACTAGGAAGCATGTTTTTCGCAATTTGAATGCTTACAGTAGCATTTTTAGTCGAGGAGAAATCTATATGAAGTTAGAGATACATAAAGCAAATACGAGAGGAAGAGCTGATCATGGGTGGCTGAATTCTGTCCATAGCTTTAGTTTCGCTTCATACTATAACCCAAGTCGGATAGGCTTTGGAAAATTACGAGTTTTGAATGATGATATTGTCACGGGCGGAAATGGCTTTGGAACCCATCCTCACAAAGATATGGAGATTGTCTCAATCCCTTTGTCTGGAAGTTTAAAGCATAAGGATAGTGAGGGGAATGACGCGATTATAAGTCATGGGGAAGTTCAAATTATGTCTGCAGGTACTGGTGTGTTTCATTCAGAATATAACAACTCGGAAACAAGTGATGTGAATTTTTTGCAGATTTGGATTATGCCAGAGAAGTTAGGAATTAAGCCTAGGTATGATCAAAAGAAATTTGATGCTGATGGAAGAAAGAATATTTTTCAAACAGTTGTGTCTCCAATTGGCACAAATGATAGTGGAGTAAAGATTAACCAACAGTCATATTTCTCATTAATCGATTTAGACTCTGATAAGAAGGCTACATATAAGCTAAAGCAAAAGAATCATGGGGTTTATGCATTTCTTCTTGAAGGTCGCGTTGATATAGAGAATAATATTATTGAAAAAAGAGATGCTATCGCTATTGAAAATAAAGAAACGATTGGTTTAGTTGCCAAGACAAATTCAAAAGTATTAGTCATTGAAGTTCCATTAAGTTAGGGGAGAGTTAAGATGAGTGAGTCAATAATAGAACATATTCTAAGTCCTAAAGAAAAAGATCTAGGAGATGGTTTTGTTGTAAGAAGAACCCTCCCATCCATACAAAAGAGAATGGTTGGACCTTTTGTTTTTTGGGATCATTTAGGGCCTGTAGAACTTCATGGAGATAAAAATATGCTCGTTAGAGCACATCCCCATATTGGTCTTGCTACTATTACATGGCTTTTTAGTGGTGAAATACTTCATCGCGACTCTCTTGGGAATGAACAAAGTATTCGACCTGGTGAAGTTAATTGGATGACGGCAGGTCGAGGGATTGTTCATAGTGAGAGGGCCCTAGATTGTACACTCGAGGCAATTCAGCTTTGGGTTGCTCTTCCTGAAGATAAAGAAGATATTGATCCAAAATTTGAGCATAGAAAGGAGAGTGAGCTACCTCTCATTGAAAATGATAATTTCAAACTAAGGTTAATTGTTGGTCGTGCCCTAGGAGTTGAATCACCCATTGAAGTTCATTCTGATATTTTTTATTTGAGTGGAAATATTAAGAAAAGCTCTTCTTTTGAATTTGATCTCTTACAAAATCAAGAAGGAGCTATTTACTTAACAAGAGGTGAGCTAGTGGTTGAGGGGAATAAGGTTACTCCTGGTACAATGATTATTTTCAAACAAGGTAGTCAAATCTCTTTTGAATCGACTGAAGAATCTGAGTTTATGCTTCTTGGCGGAGACAAATTTGAAAAGACTCCATCCCTTTGGTGGAATTTCGTTTCTCATAATAAAGAGAAAATGGAAAAAGCAAAAACTGACTGGAAAAATGGAAATTTTCCAAAAGTAATAAATGAAACAGAGTTTATACCATTACCAAAAGAATAAAGGATATCAAAATGAAAGACATTATTATTATAGCAGGAAGTAACAATAAAAATTTAGAAGTAGCTAGAGAATTCGAAAAAAAATTAATTGAAAAAAATATTAGTTGTATGGTGCTAGATCTTATTTCTATAAATCTACCTTTATATACTCCGACTCAAGAGGCCATAGGGATACCTAAAGCAATCTTTGAACAAATTGATTTATTTGATCAAGCAAAAGGTTTTATTTTTGTTGCTCCTGAATATAATGGAGGAGTTCCTCCTGTTGTCACAAACCTCATCGCTTGGATAAGTAGAAGTGGTGCTGCGGATTGGAGAAAAAGTTTTAATGGCAAAGCAGCAGCAATAGCTTCGTTTAGTGGTAGTGGAGGTTTTCAAGCTTTAATCTCATTGAGAACTCAATTATCATATATTGGCTTAAATGTTATTGGAAGACAGGTTAGAGCTACATATAAAGAATCTCTTAACCATGAAGACGTAGATGCAGTAACATCTTTACTCGTCAAGGCCATTTAGATCGCGAACCTAGATTCCAGCAAATGGTGATGATAAGTATTCTCCATGTAAAATATTCAAAACGTACATGCTTTTTCTGGTATGTAAAAAAGACATCAGTCGTTAGAGTCTTTGCAAAAAATGTATACCCTCGCGTAACTCAGTCTTCTGGCGATTATATTATATGCAAATAAGTTTAATAAAAAATTAATAATGCAAATTCTTAGTTCTAGTCTAAAATATAGTGATTAGAACTAAGGATTTAAGTTGAAAGATGTACTTATTAGAATTGCTTGTCTGAATGATGCTCCTGAAATTGCAAATGTCCATATAAATTCATGGCGTGAAGCGTATAAAAGCCTTTTACCAAAAGAATTTCTGGATGATAGACCTTTGTATTTCAAAAATAGGTTAGAGCTCTGGAAAAAGGTTACACAGAAAACCGATCATTTCACTTTTGTTGCTGAATCAAAAGAACATGGAATTATTGGCTTTATTAATGGCTCTCTAGGAAGAGATAGGGGTCTTCATAATCTCTGCGAAGTTCGATGCCTTTATGTCTTAGAAAAATATCACAAACAAAAAATAGGTTACAATTTATTAAAAGCCTTCTTTAGTTCATATCAATCAAAGGGTCATACAAAGGCCTATCTTTGGGTTTTGGAAAGTAATCCAACAATAAAGTTTTATGAAGCCACTGGTGGACGTTTTGAAAATAGGGAAAAATTTATTGATTTGTGTGGAGAAAAATATAAAGAGCTAATGTATGTTTGGGATCTTTTATAATTTTTTTGAGGTATCAGAGTATAATCATCAGCTTCTATTTTGTTTTTCTTAAGTTATAACTTTCTATTTTTCTAATTTATTATAAGATAGGTAAGTATTAAATTTTCCTAGGTTAAATTATGACAATAAAAAAGCAAATTTTGGTAATCGTAGTCACATTGATTATTTTTCAAGTTTTAATCGCCGGTGTCGGTATATTCTTCATGGGAAAGATCGAGACTCAATTAGATACAGTTTTTAATCGAAGGCTTCCATCTATTGATAATTTAGTCCAAGCAGATAGAGATTTCCAACAAGCCTTAGTCGCAGAAAGAACTTTACTCGTTGATGAGATTAAAACTGAAGAAAAAGAAAAACAAATTAAAGATTATGTGAAAAATAGAAAACAAGTCTTAGAAAGATTTAAAAGCTATGAAGAGCTGGCAAATTCAGACGCAGAAAGAAAACATATTGCAGATTTTTATAAAAGCTATAAAATCTGGGCTGATTCTTCTGATGAAAAATTAAATATATCAATTGAAAATTTAAATAAAAAGTTTAACTTTGAAAACTCATTAAATATAATTGCACCTCTTTTCGAGAATTCAAGAAATTCTCTTGATAATTTACAGGAATTAATTCTTGGTTATTCTACAAATGAATATAAAGATGCTCAAGAAAGTTATAATCTTGCAAGAAAGTCTACTATTACTTTGATTGCTGTAGGACTAATCGTTTCAATGCTGATCTCATTTTTATTTATTAGAGCAATTACGACAAAAATAAATTCAATTATTCAAACAATTAATGATGACAAAGGTCAGCTTGATATTATTGCAAATGAATTATTGAATAACTCAGGTCATCTAGCTACTGCCGCAAATGAGCAAGCATCAAGTGTGACAGAGACATCAAGTTCTATTCATGAAATATCTCAAATGGTTAAGAAAAATACTGATATGGCCGTGACAAGTTCATCTAAAGTTCAGTTTGGTAAGAGTGAATTAAGTAAAGGATTAGAGCTTATTTTTCAACTTGCTCAAAAAGTTGAAGGTGTAAATAAAAGTTCTAGAAGTCTTGCGGATAAAATAGGAACTAACCATAATAAATTAAAAGATATTCTCGAAGTATTCAAGGATATTCAAGAAAAAACAGGTGTGATTAACGATATAGTCTTTCAAACAAAACTTTTATCATTCAATGCTTCTGTGGAATCTGCTCGAGCTGGTGAGCATGGTAAAGGTTTCTCTGTTGTTGCTGAAGAAGTTGGAAATCTCGCTGCAATGAGTGGGAAGTCTGCAAATGAAATTTCAGATTTATTAAATTCAAGCTTAAGTAATGTTTCTGAAATTATAACAACTTCAAATGCAGACATGACTAGATCTGTAAAAGAGAATGAAGATGTTATCGCTGAAACACTTGCTCTATCAACTTCTTGTGAAGAAATTTTAAATAAAATTAGCGATATGTTCTCAGATATAGCAAGCTCTTCAGAGCAAATAGCTGATGCCTCAAAAGAGCAACAAACAGGTGTTGAGGAAATTAATATTGCTGTTCAAGAAATCAATAGCTCAAATCAAGAAACGACAAATAGTGCAACACTAATCGATAAAAAATCTTCTGATCTAGTCGAATTAGTAAAAAGCCTAGATGAGTCCATGGGTAATCTTAAAAAGTTAACTTAAAAAATTGAGAGCCCATAAAATAATAATTTAGACTTTCTTTGTGAGAATTTTGTGATAATTGTATAATTTTATTCTGAAATAGAATTAAGTCATTCTTAAATTTAAGAACTTCTTCATTGGATAAATATAAATAATCCCAAGAAATGACATCAAAGCCTTTTGTTTGTTTATTAAGAGATGTAGCGACTTCGCCTTTTTCATTATAACAAGGCAAAAAACGATCTAAACATAATTTAGCATATTGATTGAATATCTTTTCAACTTCTTGATTTGATAAGGACTGGTCTTTTGGGCGAAAAAAATCACATGTTGTTTTTAAAATATTATTATGTTCAATCAGAAGCTCATGCTTTTTTAATAGCTCGATATAAGATAATACCTCCTCATTAGAAAAATTAAAGTGCTTTATTGCCCAACATATTTGATCACTGAAATGAGTAAAGCTTTTGGGAGAGAATTTGAAAAATTGGAAAAGTAAAAATGGAGTAAGTTCTATAAGTTTTAAAAAAATATCTGAACTTAGCTCTATTTCAATGACTTCTTTTTCATTGAGAAAATGATGACGTAGTCTTTCCTTCAATTTTTTATTTCTCTCTCTTAAAATAGCGTATTTCTCTTTTAAACAATTTTGTTCGTTTAATGGAATGTTAAGCTGAATTAAAATTTTATTTAATTGTTTTTCGCTGATCTCTCTTTCTCCTTTGAAGATTAGAGATAGTAGAGATGGGCTAACATCTATGAGTTCAGCAAACCTACGAAGGGAATATTGATGGTTCGTTTTATAGTGTTTAAATTGATCAAATAACCAAAGATTATGGTGCTTCATTGTTCATCACCATTCCAATTTGTTAGATTGATAAAATATAATTGAATACAATAAGTATCTTCTTTTGATTTATAATTTTTGAAATATTTGTTTTTAGTTTCATTATAAAAATCATAATAGAGTTTCTCAAAAATAAAGTCATTAATGTTAACTGGTAAAAGTGTAAAATCAAAGGAGTTAGATGCATTAATATTATGTATGAAGCTTTGATCTTGTGGGATGTGAAGAAGCTCTTGACTTGCTTTTATATGGTTTTTTCTAAGTTCTTCATATTCTATAGCAGAGCCATCAGTGAGTAAGTAGTAATCATCTATTTTCTTTTGGTATGAAGTCTGATTATATTCAATTAAGTTCAGATCAATTAATGTTTTAATTGTTTCGTTTAATTGAATCGTTTTTACTTTGAAATCTAATGAAAACTGCTTTTTAATCTTCTCTTCTGACCCATGATAACCTTCAATAAAGTGGAGTACTAGTGGTGAATACCAATTTGAGAGTTTAATACATTCAGATGCAGAGAGACCGATTATATTCTTACTAGGTAGGGGGGAGGTCATCTCCTCATGAACTAATTGATCAATTTCATTTTGAATCTTATTGAGTTCTCTATATTGCTTTAAAATCTCATTAGCATTTTCTTTATTGAGCTTTAGTACCTGGCAAATTTCTTTTGCTTTGTGTTCACTAATATTTGATGTTCCTTTAAATATTCTAGACAAAAAAGATATAGAAAGATTGATATCACGTGCAAATGATCTTAGGGAATAACTATTATTTCTCTGGTGCCTTTGATCGAATTCTTCAAACAACCAGTTGTCAATCTCTCTCATCGTCATATTTCTCTGTTTACAAAATTGAAGCAACACTTTCGTACAGAAAAATGCACATTCGTTGGCATTGATCTATTTATATTTAGTACAATAAATTTGTCTTGGAGGCAACATGGAATTTGAAATTGATCGACTGGATGGGGACGTATTAGACTTCGACTTATTTGTAAATAATTTCTTGAATTTAGAAAAACCCGTCATCATTTCTAATGTCTCTCTAGATGATTCAGATAAATGGACTAAAGATAATATAAAAAAACTTTTTTTAAAAGAAGAAAATAAAGAAGCTGGTTGGTATTCATTTAATAAAAATGAAAAACTAATGCCCGAGATCGTTTTGAAATGTATGAACAAAATTGAATATTCTAAACGTAAAATGCCAATGCGTATTTTTATGCACCCTAGAGGTCATCAATCTTTTACTCATTATGATGGAAACTCTGTTCATGGATTAAGCCTACAAATAGAAGGGGAAAAAGAATGGATTATTATTTCTCCTAAAACTCCTCTTCGGTGTATACCTTTTATGTATATCGCAATGGATAGAGAGATTAAAGAGCTTCCCAGTCATCTAGTTTGTACAAAATTCCGAACAAAGCCAGGGGATTTACTTTTTTTACCTAGATACTGGCAACATCAAGTTAGCTCTCTAGAAGAGCTTAATATAAACTTTAATTGGGTTTTCACTCCTAAATCACCATCATTATCTCGACTAGGACGAAGAGAGCAAGAGATCATTTACTTACGAAATAAATTTCCCATAATTAATAAAGCATTTTTTCCTGATTCAATAAATGAATATGGGGGGGCAGGAGAAGAACTTATTCAAAACTATACAAAAGACTTATCAAGTTTTAGGATTTTAAAAAGATTTGTTATTGAACTTTTAAATTATCTAATACTTCCATTTTTTTATCGAGATCTAAGAGCAAAAGGGAATTTGTTCATAAAAAATAATTTTAATGTTTAACTTTGCTTAAAAGGACTTCATCATTATAATCCCTATTATGAAACTGATCAAATTGATAGTTTCCTGATTTAATATTTGATTCTATTAAACCAAAATTTTTTGATGATAAATCACTATTAATATAGCTAAGACTGACATTTTTTAAAACTAAGTTTCCATCAATTTCCTTCTGATACAAGATTTTACCGTAAAAACTTAGACCAATATTCTTCAAACCAGTGTTAAGACTTACAATGTTTTCACCCTGTGCAATTATTTTATTATTGTAATATAATGTGCCCTCAATTAAATAATCCCCTGGCATATAAATGTCAAAAAGAGTCGTGAAAAGTAAGTCTCCCGTCGAAGTAATTTCATCTTTTTTAAATCCTTTATATGAAAAATAATGTTCTCTAATTGCAAAACTTGTCGATATTGCTTCTTTCTTATCTATAATGAGTGTCACTCTGTAGTTCCCCTCAGAAAGAAGCTTTTCATTAATTTCAACTTGGAAAAGGTTTCTCTTTTTAGCCATTTTTTTTAATGGGATTTTTTTACCTTCAAATTCTAGAGAGGGAATAATTAATCTCTCATCATATTCTTGGTCTAGTTGAAAAAAAACATTCACTTTTTCGATGGATTTATTATAATAAAGTTTTTCTGACCATAGTTTTATTTCAACATCTTCTAGAGACAATACTTCTGGTTCATTTATATACCTTTGTTTTAGATGATCTTCTGCTTTCTCACTATCAACTGGTGTCGAAGTATGTGGGTATTTCGAAAAATACAAGTATTTTTTCTTTGAGTTTGCTATTCTTTTTTGATTGCTTGCTTCTTCTTTTTTCTGTTTATTTAAACGTTTACTCTTCTTAACTTTAATCTCTGCTTCTCTATGTGAAATACTGGAAGGCTCTCTTAAAGTGGTCTCCTTTGTATTTAGAATATGTTGAAAATCAGATTGAGTTAAATCTTGAAAAGAAAAAACTAAATAGATAAAAATAATGAATTTAGTCTTCATTTATACTACCCATAAGCATAAAATGAGAATCTTTTAAGAATTCTGTATGATGCCCATCTTTTATGTGAAAGTAGTCTTCAAAAAAATTTGAATCTATTTTTTTACAATTAGAATTCTCATATCTTAAAACATCAAGTTTTGCACAACCTAGTGTTGAGGCCAAGGGAAGAGTATTATCATTTTGATTTCGGGTTCTTCTAAATAAAAAATCAAAAAATGTAATTTTATATTTAGCAATGACAGTTCCAGTTGTTCCGTAATACCCACTTCGATCCGTGCTATAAATGAGATAAGTTGGAATTCCTGGAGAGTTTACATACTGAGAAGGACCTTCAAGAGAATTTGTTAAAAGAGACCTAACACATGACTTTCCAAATTTTGAAGCAATATAATTTGTCACAAGATTTGAGCAAACTAAGTTCATTAATGGAGTACCCTGATAAGCTCCTGTATAGGAGATTACTTCAAAGGTTTTTTTGTATATTTTGACATAATCATGATCAGGGTATTTATCTTGAAATCTTCGACCTAGTCCTAGGATATAAACAACTTGGGCAGCTCCATAGCTATGTGGTCTCAGAGTGATTAAATCATCTTTCTGGCAACTATCCATTTGCTCTAAAATACCTTGTGCCACTTCAGGGGCAGACTCTTCAAGATTTTTAGATGAGTCCCATAGTACTTGCCTAGGTAGTTCACCGAAATAATCGATATTATTTGAAGTATATCCATGAATGAAAATACTACAAGTGCTAGAGGCATAAGTACTCGTAATAATGAGGAGATATAGAAGAATACAATAACCAGTTTTCTTTATCATATATTTTTATCGGATGAACTTGAAATTACTTGAGTGTTTTGCTTTTACAGAAGTGCTTGGAATTTCAACATTGTCCATTGGATAAATGATTGCTATTTTATAGGGAATAATTTTTAACTAAAGAGGTCATATGAAAAGTATTCTTAGTTTTATTTTCTTTTTTTCAGTTTTTCAAGTTCATGCGATGAAAAAAATCTCCTATAATATGGAACTCGATGGATTTAAATATCCTTTTAAAGTTGAGACATTCAAATTTAATTCTCAAAATCAAGATTTAAAAATGCGCTATATGGATATTGGGGATAAAGAATCGAAAAAGATAATTGTTTTACTACATGGGAAAAACTTTTCAGGCTATTACTGGGAAAGAGTTGCAAGGGATCTTTTAGCAAAAAAATTTAGAGTGATTATTCCAGATCAAATAGGGTTTGGAAAATCATCTAAACCAAAAAGCTATCAGTATAGCTTTGGACAATTTGCTTTAAATACAAAATTACTTTTGGAAAAATTAAATATATCTAGAGTTGATCTTGTAGGACATTCTATGGGAGGGATGATTGCATCGACATTTGCAGCTAATTATCCAAAATTTTTATCTAAGCTGATTTTAATTAATCCTATAGGGCTTGAGTATTATGGCCGTTATGCCGAATTTAAAGATATAAACTTTTTCTATAAAAATGAGTTGGGTGCTTCTGTTGAGAAAGCTCGGAATTATCAAACTAAAAATTACTATGATGGGAAGTGGTCAGATGAATATGAAAAACTTCTTCTTCCACTTAAAGGAATGCTTGCGGGAAATGATTGGAAAATTGTTGCTTGGAATAATGCCCTCACATATGGTCCAATCTTTTCAGAAAATATAGTTGATCGTTTCTCTGAAATTACAACAAAAACTTTTCTAATCATTGGTACGAGAGATAAAACAGGCCCAGGACGTGGGTGGTTAAAAGATGGAGTAACAAGAGTTCTAGGGGAATATAATAAGCTAGGTCGAGAAACTCAGAAATTGATTAAGGGATCTGAGCTTATTGAATTAGATGGTCTAGGACATATGCCTCAATATGAAAATTACGAAGCATTTAGTAAAGCATTTGATAAGGCGGTAGGGAATGAGTAATATTGATCCTAAAATATTTGATCTGTATGATGAATATTGTCATTCAAAAATGTCTCGTAGAGAGTTTTTAGATAAAGCTTCTCAAGTAGCAGTTATTGGAGGATCAGGCTTAATTATGGCAAAATCTCTTTTGCCTCACTATGCACATGCACAAGTGATCTCATTTACAGATGAGAGAATAAAAGCTCAATATGTCACTTATGATTCTCCTGGAGGTAATTCAAAAAAAATGAAAGGCTATCTTGTTCATCCCAAGGGAGAAGGACCTTTTCCTGCGGTATTAATCGTTCATGAAAATAGAGGTCTGAACCCTTATATTGAAGATGTCGCTAGAAGAGCGGCAACAGAGGGCTTTATTGCCTTTGCTCCGGATGCTTTATCTGCGGTTGGAGGCTATCCTGGGAATGATGAGGATGGAAAAATAATGCAGGCAAAGTTAGATCGCGATAAAATCTTTATTGATATGAAAAATGCTGCTCTTTTTTTGAAAAATCATTCTCTATCAAACGGAAAACTTGGAGCAACCGGTTTTTGTTTTGGTGGAGCAGTAGTCAATTATTTAGCGACTGAACTCGGAAGCGATATTAAAGCTGTCGTTCCATTTTATGGTAGTGCGGCCAAGATTGAAGATGTATCAAAGATAAAGGCTTCACTAGTGATTCAATATGCTGAAAATGATCCTCGTGTTAACGAGATGAAGGATTCATATGAGAAAGCCTTAACAAAAAATAAGATAGATTTTAAAATGTATACTTATCCTGGAACTCAACATGGTTTTCACAATAATTCAACACCACGTTATAAGAAGAAAGAAGCTAAGTTAGCCTGGGAGAGAACGATAAAATTATTCAATGAAAAGTTAAAATAATGAAAAGATATCATTCATCAATTCTTTTATTCTTCGGCATTTTATTTCTCAACTCTTGTGGAGAGTTCATAAGTTCACCTTATATCTCAAAGACAAAAAACAGAAATCTTAATGGACATAATCTTAATAAAATAACTTCGAGATCAGGTAACTTTACCAATACTTTTAAAATAGCTGTTCTATCTGATACTCATGACTATTATTCTGAATTAGCGAAACAAGTCGATTATATAAATAAGCACTCTGATGAAATTGCTTTTGTCCTTCACACTGGGGATGCAACCAATCTTGGAATGTTAGTTGAATGGGAAATGTTTAAAGGATTTATAGATAAATTAAAAGTTCCATTTATGATGGTGATCGGTAATCATGACATGCTTACGAGAGGGGTTGACATTTATTCTCAAATGTTTGGAGACGAATTAAATTTCTCATTTGTATTTAAACAAACTCGCTTTATTTTTATTAATAATAATAATTGGGAGAGCCACAGAACTGCTCCTGATCTAGATTATTTAGAGAGTGAACTATCTTCAGCATCTGAAACAAATAAAATCATTCTCGGACATGTCCAACCAGATGATTCTGCTCGTTATTCAAAAACTCAAATCTCTCAAATGGAAAATGTAGTTAATACTTATAATGTAAATTATTTTATCAACGGACATAACCATAATTATGGTTCAGGCCCTTTTGGAAATGCTACTCGTGTTACTGTCGGATCTCCAGTTAAGGATAAAATTTTAATTCTTTCAATTAGTGATGGAGGAGTGTCCCATTCGCATATTAATTATTAGTTTAGCTTTTTTATTACCAGTTAATGCCAATGCATACTTTATAGATTATTTAAAGTTGCAGTATGCAGGGGAAATTGGCTTTATGTCTCTAGGGATTGGTCATAAATTTACAAAAAAATATACTCTCGAATACTTTCATGGATATGTTCCACCTGAAATTGGTGGTCATGAAATCGAAACCTTTTCCATTAAAAATAATTATTCATTTTATACTTATGAGAGATGGAATCACTTTGTTAATTTTTATCTAGGAGCTAATTTGTATCATGTGGCAGGGCTAGATTATCAAACATCAAGGCACTCAAACTTTCCAAGTGAATACTATCGTCTAGGGTCTATTCGAGGGCTCTTCTATACAGGTCTTCAGGTTGGATCTTCAAAAAAATCCTATCACTTTGGATATTTTGAAGGGGGATTAAATGATATTGTTATAACCAACTATTATAATAATCCAGATGTCATTGACCCTGTGGAATATATCTCTCTTGCTTTGGGATATGGGTATATGTTTTAAAATTCAGTTAAATAGTCAAATGCAATTAAGAACTTGGTGTATTCCCCTCTGAAGTTTGAAGTTGTACCCTCTACAAAAAAGTCATTTTTCGCTCTAAATACCTTCATTTTATAAACATCATCTCGCAATCTATATGTAAATCCAAAGTAGCCTACAGAACCTGTTCCAAGTTGAATGAGTGTATCTTTTTCCTCTTCTGAGCTGTTAGTATAAGCATCCTGAATAATCTGTATACCAGAGCCTGTATTGAAGTACCAATGATCACTATATTTGTATTGTATCTCAATTCCAAATAGAGCTTGATAGAAAGGTGTCTTTGTATAAGTTGTATTTGTTTTTAAATTATGGTCTTTATTATGAAAAAAATAATGAAATTCACTTATGAGCCTTGCTTCCCATATCTTGTAGAGAGCACCAGAAGATCCTTTCAGTTGAAGAATATGTCCACCAGTTGCCTTGTTTGCCTCTATTGTTCCTGATTTCTTTTCAAATAGAGATGGGGTAAAAGCAACACTAAAGTCTTTTATATACTCATTATCTTTGTTGGGTGTCTTGTATCTCTTGAAATAAGCAATCGTAGGCTCTGTGAAACCCTTGGAGTGGTAGACTAAACTATGATCTCCATTATATTTAACACCATTCTCCTCAGACTTAATAAAGGGAAGAGAGATCATAACAAAATCATTATGTGGAAGTTTTTTTCCATATCCAATGACGTAAGACTGATGAAAGTCATTGATTTCGTTCTTTGATACATTATCCTGACTTGCTCTAATATTATTCTCTTCTAATAAAACTTTAAACGTAAAAATTTGAGTTGCCTTAGTAAATGTATTAAGACTTTGAAGCTCAGAGGAAAAAACCAAAGAGATTGGACTGATTAAAAAAAAGAAAAAAAAGACTAAATATTTAATTTTTACCTCATGATAACAAATGATTAGTTTAATCTTTGTAAACTGAAACGTAAAATTTATTTTATATTTAGAGTTAAAAACTGAATTCATAGATGAATCTAATAAGTGTTTGATTTTATTCAATTTTCATCAGACTCATTTCATTCGACTAAACCTAGTTTTTATGACATTATCCTGAAAGTATGAAGTATCTTTTTTCAATATTTTTAATATTTTCAATGTTTCTTGTTCAGTTTCATCTGAGTGCTCATATTGAGTTTGGAGAGCATGATAAATCTCATCATTGCCCCGTTTGTGAAATTAAAACCCAACATATTAGTTTTGTTTATCCAGCGATTAGTTTTGATTTTTCAAATCACGAATTTACCAAGAGTCTTTCTAGTCTTTACTATACAGATGTTTATTCATCAAATTTTATATCTAAAACTCATTCTGCTAGAGCTCCTCCAGTTATTTAATTTCTACTTAAATTAAAATTATTTTAACTATAAATGAACAATATTGGAGATTTTCAATGAATATATATTTTATTCTTTTTACACTATTATTAACTCTAACAAGCTATGCCTATTCAAATACATCTAGAGGTAACACTTTCAATCCGGATATAGGTGTTAATTTACTATTTCTTGATCAAAGCTCTGATCGCGATAGAGATGAAGATGGCTCATCTCTTCAGGAAGCTGAGATTCAATTTAGCTCAGATGTAGATACATATTTTACAGCAAAAGCATTATTTGCAATTGAAAAAGAAGAGGGAGAATACGTCTTTGAGCCAGAAGAAGTTTATGTAGAAACAATTGCAGTTCCCTATATTACTTTAAAAATAGGAAAATCAAAAATGCCAATAGGAAAGCATAATCAATTACATTCACATGCTTATCCCTTCATTAATGCTCCTCTTGCTAATGATGCTATTCTAGGTGATGAAGGCTTAAATGAGACAGGATTTGGTGCGAGTGGACTTATTCCTCTACCATGGTTTAGTGAGTTAACCCTTGATTATACACAAGGTGAAAACGAAGAATTGTTTAATAGTGATTGGCGTTCAAATAAACTTATTGTTGGAAGATTCAAAAATCTTTGGGACTTAAATGATTCGACTACACTTGAATTTGGAATCTCTTCAGCTAAAGGAAAAAACTCTGATCATTTAGAGACAACTTTAAAAGGAGCAGACTTAACTTTAAAATGGAGGCCAACAAGTGGCGGAAAATTTCAATCTGTTGAATGGGGAAGTGAATATTTAGAGAAAAATAGAAAAGGTGCCGATGATGGAGAGTTATCTGGTGTTGTTAGTCACTTAAAATATCAATTAGCTCAAAGATGGTATGTGCAATATCGTTATGATTATTTAGGATTAAATCATATTGATGAAATCACACCTAGTCAAAGACACACAGCTTTAGTTGCATTTCTACCTTCTGAATTTAGTGCTATTCGTGCACAGTATGAAACTATTGATGATGGTGAAGATAAAGATGAGAGAAGAGTGAGCTTGCAACTAAATATTAGTATTGGTGCACATCCAGCACATACTTATTAAGAGGTTGAATATGAAATTTCATCTTTTAGCATTCCTTTTTTTGGTATGTTATACAACTGACTCATTTGCAAAACTTAAAGTGATGACGACAACAACAAACTTGCAAAGTATTGCAAGCATAGTCGGTGGGAATAAGGTTAGTGTAGAATCTTTTAGTAAAGGAACTCAGGATCCTCATTATATAGAAGCGAAGCCATCTTATACTTTAAAAGCATCTAAGGCTGATCTCATTATATCAATTGGACTTGATTTAGAGATTGGATGGTTGCCACTCATTTTGAGAGGGGCTAGAAATCCGAATCTCTTACCTGGTAAAAAAGGTAGTTTTGTTGCTGGAGACTATATTGATACTCTTGAAAAACCGAGTGGACAATTGTCTCGAGCTGATGGGGATGTACATCCAGAAGGTAATCCACATTTTTTACTCAATCCAGAAAATGCTCTTCTTATTGCAGAGAAGCTGAGTGAAAAATTTAGTGAACTAGATCCCGACAACGGGCATATTTACAAAGAAAACTTCTCACAGTTCTCCAAAGAGCTCAAAGAGAAGATTTTGTTATGGAAAAAAAGGGTCAATACTGGGATTAAAGTGATTACTTATCATAAAACCTTAACCTATTTCTATCATCGCTTTGGAATTGAGAATATTGGGTATTTAGAACCAAAGCCAGGTGTCCCACCTAGTGCAGGTCATATTCTAGATATAATTAAATTAGCTAAGCGTGAAAAGGTTAAGGCGATTATTGTTGAGAATTATTTTGATCCATCTGTTGCAAAACGTGTTGCAAAAGAAATACCTAATATGCATATTGGTATTATTCCTGTTTCCGTTTATGGAGATGAGAAAATTCAAAATATTTTTGATTTGTATGAAAGATTAATACAAACAATTGAAGGAGAAAAATAATGGATGTTTTCATTTTTTTTCTTCCTCCTTTTTTTATGTGTTTGATTCTTGTTGGAATCCACTGCTATATGGGGCTTCATGTTTTAAAAAGAGGGGTCATCTTTGTCGATTTAAGTCTTGCCCAAGTGGCAGGGCTTGGTACAACTGTTGCTCTTTTATTTAATATTGAACACCACAGTACTGGAAGTTATTTTATTTCTCTAGGCCACACATTTGCTGTGGCCATTTTATTTGCTTGGGCAAGGGGAGTAGAAAAAAAAATCTCTCAAGAAGTTCTCATTGGTATTGTTTATGCCTTATCCTCAGCACTGGTGATTTTAGTTGTTAATAATCTCTCTCATGGAGCGGAACATATTAAAGAAATTTTAGTAGGAAGAATACTTTGGGTTTCATGGGATGATGTTATTCACACAGCTCTAATCTATTTTGCAGTTGCAAGTGTGCATTATATCTTTAGAAAAGAATTAATTGCTGTTAGTTTTGGAAGATCAATAAAGAAAAGAGCATTTTGGGACTTCCTCTTTTTTGCATTGTTTGGTGTTGTGATTACATCTTCAGTTGGAGTCGCAGGAATTTTACTTGTCTTCTCTTTTTTAATTGTACCTGCACTTGTGAGTACTTTTTTCAGAGACACGATAAAAGGACAATTGGTTTTTGGCTGGATATTTGGCTTCTTCGTTTGTATCCTTGGAATGGTTTTAAGTTATAAGCTTGATTTACCCGGAGGAGCGGTCTTAGTTGTTTGCTTTACAATAATACCAATAATGCTTCTTCCGTTTTTAAAGAAATTAATTTAGCTGGCATTAAGTTTGCGTATTCCTTATAATAAGATGACTTTTAAAAGGAATACGCTATGAAATTACAGGTATTTAGCCTCCTCATATTATCCACCCTGACTAATGTTTATGCGGATAGTATTAATTGTGAACATATAAAGCCTGAAATCTCATTAACTCTAGAGGTTCAAACTAGTATTCAAATCTCAGAATTTGTTCAACAAAAACAGATAAATGATGATAGTGAAGCAATTGAATTTCAAACAGATTTAACTAAACTTTTAGAAAGCGATAAGAGAAAAGAGAAAAATAGCTCATCTCCTGATTATCTAGATGCAGTTGGAAAAATTGTCATGGTTATGAGTGGAGGATATAAAACTCAATGTTCAGGCTCATTAATTTCAACGAAACATAGCGAAAGTAGTCGTGTCATTGCATCTGCCGCACATTGCTTTGGAAATACGAAGACGAAACAAAAATATAATCTAACTTCAATTAAATGGGTCGTAAAATTAAAATCCGGTAAGACGATTGAAGAAAAGCTTACTCTTAGAGACTATAATTATGATGAAGATGTTGCTATTCTTACCCTAGATTCTAAAATACCATTCACAACAATAAAACCTCTTCTCATTGAGACTGAGGTTCAAGAAACTTCAAAAAATTTAATTTCATATGGGGATAAAACTATTGTTGCAGGCTATAGTTTAAATCCGGGCATTGGTAGTTTCGGAGAAAAATTAACCTATGATGATACATTATCTTATAGTGAACTATCTCGATTAGAAGATCCAAAAAATAGCTACAATCCAATTTTAAGAACAGTTACCTATGGAGGGGCCAGTGGTGGCGCTCTTATTGTTGATATTGATCTCTCTGAAGACGATGTTGAAAACCCTTATCATCAAAAATTTTTAGCGGGCACTCTTATCGGAGGAGCAGGAGATGACGTACATTATATAAACCAAGGTCATAAAGGTTCAACTCAATCAATTTTTAGTACTTATTATAATATTATTAATTTAATGATTGAAAAATATAATAAATAGCTATTTCATCTCTTCAAGATACTTAATGATTTTTGCTCTCTCTTTGCGATTGATTTTCGTTTTGTTACCAAGAGGCATGGCCTTACTTGAAACTTGAGTCAGCATTTTAAATCGATACTCTCTCATTTGATCCTCTGTTTCAAAAATAACACCTTTTGGGGCTTCTGTATAAATATCATCAGTATTAACTGTGCTGTGGCAAGAAAGACAACGCTCTTGAATGATAGGTCTAATCTCATCATAACTAATAACGCCTTCAATCACTTCTGTCTTAGGTTTTACCGCTGTGACCATAATGAGAGATAATAAACCAATGGCGGCAGGAATAACGAGAAGTCTCTCTTTTGAATTTTTAGTAATCATTGCCTGTCTGACCATGGCACCGGATACCATAATCAAAATAAGTAAAACCCAGCTATACTCATGATTGTATATGGCCGGATAGTGATTACTTAACATGATAAAGAGAACTGGAAAAATAAAATAAGTATTGTGTACTGATCTTGCTTTTGATTTTAATCCTAATGAATAATCAGGAACCTTACCATTTTCAGCATCATTAAGCATTTTTGCCTGATTTGGAAGTATTCTCACCCATACATTGATAAGCATGCATGATCCATAGATAACTCCAATAATCATGAAAGCACCTCTTCCACTAAATAAATAAGTGACTCCGTAAATCAGAGCTGCACTTAATAGAAGAGCAAGGATATTACTTAAAAGCTTATTCTTCATATAAACTGGGTGATATATAAAGTCGTAGATAAACCAAGAAAGAGTTATGAGTCCAAGGCTAAGACCAATTGCCCCTGCTTGAGATAGTTCAAGGACTTCTTTATTAATAAGAAGGCTTGCACCATTTAAAAAATACAAATATCCAAAAAGCATAAAGCCTGTAATAAAAGTAAGTGTCGCTTCCCATTTAAACCAATGAAGATTTTTTGGAAGCTCACCTGGATAGATTTTCCTTTTATCTACTTGATAATAAAATCCACCGTGAACCATAAAAACTTCACCATCTACATTTTTACGAGGATTCTCAGGTACTTCAAATGCACTATCAAGCCATATAAAATAGAATGAGCTCCCTATCCATGAAATACCTGCAACGAGGTGAGAAAATCTTAGAATATATTCGATCCACAAATCTAGGCTTGCTAACATTACTTTAAACTCCTGAAATAAAATGATTTAAGAAGCTATCGTATATATAATGAAAAATGAAGACTTAACGCGTTGCTTGTAAATTGAATATGGTCAATGTTTTTGCAATATGCTCTAATGCTTAAACAAATTTTTAAACTAAAGGTGAGTCATGATCAGTACACATATTCTTGATACAAGTTTAGGGAATCCCGCAAAAGACGTTAAAGTCACGCTAGAAAAGCTCGAAAACAATCATTGGGTAGAATTAAAGTCTGGAGCAACTAATGATGACGGAAGATTTGTTTTCGATATTCCAAACATTGCTGGAAGCTATCGTATTCATTTTTTTATTCAAGATTATTATCAATCATTAAAAACGGAGTGCTTTTTTCTAGATACTCCTGTTGCCTTTAAGATTACAAATACCAATAGAAAATACCATGTACCCTTATTATTAAATCCATTTGGGTATTCAACATATCGAGGAAGTTAATGAGTCAAAGAGAGATTCCTTATTATAATGATTATATTTCAGAAAATTTTCAAAAATATTTAAATGATTTTGCAAAACCTTATCCTGGGGTCCCTGAACTCATTCATCTTGGGGCGACGGGGGGAGTTGAAAATAAAGAGTCATTAAAATTCGTATGTGATTTATATGATAAAGTTAAAGTGAGACTAAATATTGTTTTAGAGTCTCGAATTAAAGACCGTGAATTTATTGATCAAAGAGCGAAAGCTTATTATGAATTTAATTCGAACGAAAGTATTGATCTTTTAGATGAGAAATATCGAACAGTTCTAGGAGATGAAGATAATACTGGCAGAATTGTCGTCGGTCCAAAACTTAAAAACTATTGTGGAAAATCTGAGGGACAAAAAGTGGCTCCCATTCCAGAACATTTAGAAGGTTTTCATGTCACATTATTTGGACCTCCAGATGATGCAAAATTATCTATTAATGCTATGAACGCTTATCATCGAAAACTAAAAGATGAGCCTAAAATTATTGAAGAAATTTTGAAAACAAATCAGAATTATCCTAAGTGGGGAGCTGATGATGAAGATTCAAAAACGCCACTAAGATCAGACTTAATTTCTGCAAGTAAAAATCTTACTGATTGTTTTAATGGCGATATCAAATTTGTAGATGAGAAAAGAAATAAAACGTATGAGCTTGAAAGTGATAAACTATCACAGCCTATAAAAAGATTTCCAGGTCTTGCACTGCCAACATCTTTTATGTTTTATAGAGGAAATCCTCTTCCACTTCATCTCTATGATTTTGCACTTCATTTATTTTTACATTGGAAAAATCCGAAAGCTTTAACTTTTTATGTTCCAAAATTAGAAAATGAGGAAGAAGCATCTTACATCAAATATATGATAGAGACTGCGGAGAAGATGATTAAAGATCTTCACCCCGAATATATACTTGGTACAGTAAGAGTTATTATTGTTTTAGAAAATCCAAGGGCCGTGTTTAGAGTTAATGAGATTATGGATGAGCTTTATCCATATTTTGTTGGAGCCTCCCTTGGATGGCATGACTATCTTGGATCAACAGCGAGATTGTTCAGAGAAGATGGTAATTATAGAATTCCAGTAAAAGCAGATCCTGATATTGTTATAAAATATATTAAGGCATCCCATGAACTCCTTGCTAACGTTGTTGGTGAGCGTGGAGG
>Ga0115005_10000048_pt1 | contig 78288 bp, 86 predicted proteins | sample ArcOceMetagenome_FD_87163 | JGI IMG/M metagenome (GOLD analysis project Ga0115005, IMG submission 87163) | Marine eukaryotic phytoplankton communities from Arctic Ocean - Arctic Ocean - Greenland ARC118M Metagenome | ecosystem: Environmental > Aquatic > Marine > Oceanic | place: Arctic Ocean... | reverse complement strand
TTGCGATGTTTTTTACATTAGCCATAAGTGCCTTGTTTTAAGCGTGCAAAGTTACATTTAATTTTCTGACTTTAATGCAGCTTATTAATTTTATAACACCTTTTAATTTTGATTATATTTGCACCATAAATTGAAAGCTATGAATCTTAACGATATCCCAAAACTAAAACATACCGATTCGGGTAATTTTTTCTTACTTGCTGGCCCCTGTGCCATAGAAGGCGAAACAATGGCTCTGCAAATTGCCGAAAAGGTGTGTGCAATCACAGAGAGTTTAAAAATTCCATATATATTCAAAGGAAGTTTTAAGAAAGCAAATCGCAGTAGAATTGATAGTTTTACAGGTGTTGGTGATGAAAAAGCCCTCAAAATTCTTAGAAAAGTTTCTGAAACCTTTGATATCCCCACAGTTACAGATATTCATGAAGTATCTGACGCTGCTTTAGCAGCTCAATACGTTGATGTACTTCAGATACCTGCTTTTTTGGTACGACAAACCGATTTGGTGGTCGCTGCAGCAAATACCGGTAAAGTGATAAACTTAAAAAAAGGACAGTTTATGAGCCCTGAAGCAATGAAGCATGCGGTTCAAAAAGTAAAAGATGCTGGCAATAACAAGGCATGGATTACAGACCGTGGTACGATGTTTGGCTATCAAGATATGATTGTTGATTTTCGTGGAATTCCAACGATGCGACAATTTGCACCAACCGTTTTAGATGTAACACACTCACTCCAACAACCAAACCAGTCTAGTGGCGTGACTGGAGGGCGCCCAGACATGATTGAAACTATTGCCAGAGCAGGTATTGTCAATAATGTAGATGGGTTATTTATTGAAACTCATTTTGATCCTTCTAATGCAAAAAGTGATGGTGCTAACATGCTACATTTAGATCATTTAGAAAAATTACTAACTAACCTTACGACAATTAGACGTACTGTTAATTCCCTTTAAATTCATGTATAAAGCATTACTTGTTTGCATATTAATTGCTATTGGCAGCCGTGGTTATTCTCAAGAAAAACAAATTGAGACGACCCCACTTGAAATTAACTTTAAAACTCAGAATAAGGGTAAATTTTATTTTTACTGGGGATGGAACAAAGCGCAATACAGTTATTCAGATATACAATTTAAAGGAGATGACTACAATTTCACCTTGTACGACGTGGCGGCAAAAGATCGTCAAACGCCATGGGATGCTGGTGTATATTTAAATCCTGGAAGTATGACAATTCCACAAACAGTAGTACGAATTGGCTATTATTTTCATGACAGCTGGAATCTCTCTGTTGGAGTTGATCACATGAAATATGTAATGGTAGATACCCAAGCTGTGACCATAGACGGCTACATAGACCTTCAAGATCCCTTAACACAATTTAATGGTGTATATAATAATGCGCCCCTAATGATTGATGAAGATTTTTTACAATTTGAACACACCGATGGACTCAATTATGTAAATCTCGAAATTTCCAGAGTTGATAATTTAGGAGACTATTTTGAGTGGGACTCCAAAAAAATACAGCTAAATGTTCTGGAAGCTTTTGGCGGAGGAATTCTATACCCGAAAACGAACACCACTTTATTAACTAAAGAGCGCTATGACGCGTATCATGTTTCAGGATTTGGAATCTCTTTCAAAGGGGGAATTAATCTAACCTTCTTTAATAATTTCTTTGTACAAGGAGAAATAAAAACAGGCTATATAAATATGTCTGATATCCGAACAACGACATCATCCGCAGACTCGGCCTCACAAGAGTTTTTCTTTTTCCAAAGAAATATATCTTTTGGATATATCTTTCAACTCGTTAATTAACGGACTTAATCTTTTAATTTTGGAGAAGGGACAATGGGCTTAAACCCATACTTATCAATCAAATAAATCAAAGAAGTCATGGTCGCGGCACCAAGTTCTAACTCTCGTTTATTAACGGCATCAAAGGTGTCATTTGCCGCATGGTGGTGATCAAAATAACGCTGGGAATCTGGACTTAAACCTGCCAATACATTCGTGCTTTTCTTTAAAGGACCTATATCTGCACCACTCCCCCCCTTTTTAAAATAATGAATTAAGTAAGGCTCAAACAAAGGCTTCCATTCAAATATTTGATCCACTTTGTAATCAGGGCCATCAAACGTAAAACCACGTGGTGTAAACCCTCCTAAATCACTCTCTAATGCAAAGATGTGATTCTCTCCTTTGCGTGTCGCTTCTTTGGCATAGGCGATACCACCTCTTAATCCGTTTTCTTCATTCATAAATAAAACCACTCTAATAGTTCGTTTTGGTTTAATTCCAGAATTTTGAAGTAATCTCAAAACATCCATCGATTGCACACAACCCGCACCATCATCATGTGAACCATCCCCTAAATCCCAGGAATCTAAATGGCCACCAACAGTAATAATTTCATTTGGAAACTCAGATCCTTTAATCTCTCCAATTACATTATATGATAACACATCTTTTAATTGACGACAATTTTGTTTTAAAAACAATTTAATACTAGAATCGATCTTTAACATGCTACTTAACTTTTCTGCATCATTAGTACTGATTGCAGAAGATGGGATCCGTTTCGATACAGGTGTTTGTCCATAAGACATGGCACCTGTATGAGGCAGATCATCTAATCTTAAATTCATTGAACGAACAATCGTAGCCACAGCTCCTAACTTACCTGCCTCTTCTGCGCCGTTATAGCGTTGATCCACACACCCTCCATAAGCTTCAAAAGTGAGTATTAAATCAGCTTGCATAGGGCGGTTGAAAAACACTATTTTTCCTTTAATCAGTTTTGGGTCTAGGGCCTTTAGTTCTTCAATACCTTTCACTTCAATAACCTCAGCTTTCACTCCATTAACCGGAGTTGAAACGGAGCCCCCTAAAGCACATATATTAACCGAAATAGTTTTTCCAGGAGACGTTTCTATATAACCAAACTCAGGATTTCCACGTACCCACTTCGGAACCATTACAGGCTGAAGCCAAACACGATCAAGACCCAACTTTTGTAGCTCTGACTTGGTATACTCCACGGCATATTCTGCATTTAAAGACCCGGACAAACGGCCACCAATTTCATTTGATAGGTAGTCCAACCACTCGTAACTATGCCCGTCAGTCAAAGCATTTTTATAAATTGTTTTTATATAATCGGCATCTGATTGTGCTGGAGATACGAATCCAAGAAAGTAAAAAGTGATGATAAGTAAACATCTCATAATATTAATTTTATTAGGTAAAATTAAAGGATGTAAACCGAATTGGCGTTAAGATTATTGTAAAACTCAATTACTTACTCACAAAAGAGGTTACGTCAGAAACGGTAACTTCAGATTCTCCAAGAATTATCAGTCGTTCAACTACATTTCTTAACTCTCTAACATTACCTGTCCAGTCATAAGACTTAAGTAATTGGAGAGCTTCTTTAGAAAAAATCTTTTGAGAAGTTCCTTGTTCACCTGCGATCTTATCGGCAAAATAATCCACTAATAATGGTATGTCATCTCTGCGATCATTTAAAGAGGGTACTTTAATCAAAATCACTGCTAAACGATGATACAGATCTTCACGAAAACGACCTTCTAATATTTCTTTTTTAAGATTTTTATTAGTGGCCGCAATGACGCGTACATTCACCTTAATATCCTTATCACTACCAACTCGCTGAATACGACTCTCCTGAAGGGCTCTTAACACTTTAGCTTGTGCAGACAGGCTCATATCTCCAATTTCATCTAAAAAAATAGTACCCTTATTTGCAGCTTCAAACTTACCAGCTCGGTCTTTGTGTGCACTTGTAAAGGCGCCTTTGATATGACCAAACAATTCACTTTCAATGAGCTCACCAGGAATTGCAGCGCAATTAACTTCAATCATAGGCCCATCTGAACGGTTGCTTTTTTGATGTAACCAATGGGCAACCAATTCTTTACCGGTTCCGTTAGGGCCAGTGACAAGAACACGTGCTTCGGTTGGAGCTACCTTATCAATGATAGATTTTATAGCCTCTATTGCTGGGCTATTTCCGACCATTTCATACTGCTTGCCAACTTTTCTTTTTAGACGTTTATTTTCCACCACTAGTTGTTTTCTATCTAGGGCATTTCTTATGGTGTTTAATAAACGGTTTAAGTCTGGTGGCTTAGAGATGTAATCAAAGGCCCCTAGACGCATGGTATTGACTGCTGTATCTAAATCTCCGTGCCCTGAAATCATCACCATTGGGATTTCTGGTTTTATTTTTTTTACAGCCTCAAGCACCTCAACGCCATCCATTTTGGGCATTTTAATATCACATAATACTAGATCAAAATCGTTATTTTTAATCATTTCTGTACCTGCTAACCCATCTTCAGCTTCAAAAACCTGATATTGAGTATTCTCTTCTGTAAGTATTTTAACTAATACGCGACGAATAGAGGCCTCATCTTCAATGATTAATATTTTGGACATTTAATTATAATTTATACATTAATAACGTAACAATAAAATTAATATTTTAACCACTTATAAAGTTCTTTATAAGTGGGCTTTTTGCCATGCATTAAAATTCCTACTCGATAAATTTTAGCCGCAAACCATACAGTAAAAATAAACGTTAAAATAAGGATTGTAAGTGACAGCAGTTGGTGCCATATGGAAACACCAAATGGAATTCGCATTAACATTACCACAGGCGATGTGAAAGGGATAAAGGAAAACACTGTTGAAATAGTGCCATGTGGATCTTCAACTACGGTGAAAGCTCCAACATAAACTCCAATAATTAAAGGCATTAGTACCGGTAACATAAACTGTTGAGAGTCTGTTTCGTTATCAACTGCTGCTCCAATAGCAGCATACAACGAACTGTACAATAAATAGCCTCCTATAAAAAATAAAATAAATGCCACCACTAGGTTGCCAATAGGAAGTGCGCTAAATTCATTGAATAACATTTGAATTTTATCGTTAGATTCCGGATTGGATAGGGCTTCAGAAACAAGAACTTCCTGTGAAGTTTGGGCCTGAGGAATATCGACTCCAAAGATAAATGAGGATGCTATGAAAAAGGTGAATCCTAGAACAATCCAAACAGCTACTTGTGTAATCCCAGCCAAAGATGTTCCTATAATTTTACCCAGCATTAATTGAATGGGCTTTACGGAAGAAATAATCACCTCAATAACACGACTCGTTTTTTCCTCAATAATGCTTCGCATTATCATATTTCCATAAATAATGATAAACATAAATAAAAGGTACCCAGCAACACCCCCAAATGCCAACTTCATTAAACTACCGATTTTTGAGCTTTTCACACCCTCAAATGTTTCTTGATTAATAGAAACATTGGTTTTTGAGGCTTCTATCAGAGATAAGTCAACTCCCTCATTTTGTAACTTCAATTTAGATAGCTTGTTTTCAATTTTAGATTCTAAAGAAGATATCAATGTCAATGAGGGCGATTCTTCTGAATAAAATTTAATAAGCTCTGAAATGGATTCTAAAGGACTATCAGGAATATGAAGTAAGCCATAGGCCTGTTCTTGGTTTGAAAGTGTTTTTGCAGTTTCTAAATCAATTTCAGATAATTGGGTGTAAATTGTTTGATCGCTTGTTTTAAACGTTTCTGACAATAAACCCGTTTCGTCTAAAACATAAATAGACCTAACGGTATCGTTATTAATACTTGTCAAATACCCTACAAAAGAAAGCAACGCTATTGCAATCAAAGGGCTTAAAAAAGTCATCAGTATGAAAGACTTGTTTTTTACTTTTGTGAGATATTCCCGTTTGATAATTAATGGAAGGTGATTCATGATTAATTATTTTTAATGGTTTGAATGAAAATATCGCTAGCATTTGGAATTAATTCCTTGAAATGAAGCACCTGAGATTGAGCCGTCAAAAACGCTAATAAATCGTTTGGGGTTTGATTATCAGCTAACGATATATTAAGTTTTAAATCGTTATTCAACGATTTAAAATCTGCTGTAGTGACTTTAAATTTAGCTTGGATAGTTTGCTTTAAAATTGCCGAATGAGCGGACATTAAGCCCACTTCAAAAGTATTTGTTTTATAGGCACGTTTGATATCATCAAGGTTACCTTCCAGGATCTTTTTTGATTCATGAATTAATGCGATGTCATCACACAACTCTTCAACGGACTCCATTCGGTGCGTAGAAAATATAATAGTGGACCCCTCATCTCTTAGTTGTAAGATTTCATCTTTAATCAAATTGGCATTAATTGGGTCAAATCCAGAAAATGGCTCATCAAATATTAATAATTTAGGCTGGTGTAATACAGTGACTATAAATTGAATTTTTTGAGCCATTCCTTTTGAAAGCTCATCAATTTTTTTATCCCACCAATGCCCAATATCAAATTTATCAAACCAATACTGTAATCGCTTTTTAGCTTCAGAATAAGACAACCCTTTAAGTTGTGCTAAGTATAGCGCTTGTTCTCCCACTTTCATTGACTTGTATAAGCCTCGTTCTTCAGGCAAGTATCCAATGTACTGTACATGGTGTGGCTTTAAAGGTTCTCCATCCAAAAAAACGGACCCTGTGTCGGGCATGGTTATTTGATTGATAATTCGGATCAGGGTTGTTTTACCAGCGCCGTTGGGACCTAAAAGCCCAAAAATACTATGTTTAGGTACCTGAATTGAAACTGCATCCAGAGCCTGGAATTCTCCAAAATATTTTGAAACTTCTTTGGTTTCTAAAAGTGTCTTCATGTAATTTGGTTTGAATGTAAGACGTAAAAGTATAAGAAAAGTTACAACAAAAAAACTAAAACTAAAACTAAAAAAATTAAAACAGTAGGGGTTAAACTGCTGTGAAAAATTATACATTTAAACCTTGTATTGTGAAATACTCAGATAACTAGTGTCTATTTAAACGTCTATTCAACTACAGAACTAAGAAAAAGTGTTCCATCTTCTGTTAAACGATCTCTCAAAGAAGCACGCAAATCAACAAGCGCGGGAATAGCATATAAAAATCTAATTTTCTTTTCAGGAATAGTACTTCCTATTGGCGCGGGATCAATTACAATAAATTGTTTGAATATTTCAGCGAAGTCTTCATCAGGACTAATTGCACTATAGATATTTAAAAATTGTGCAATATTGTTATTATAAAAGGTATCCAAATCTTGATTCACGTAATCGTCAAACAAATCAGTCCAGAACTCAGACGCAAATAGTCGACTGTAAGCATCTTCTTTTAAACACTCATTTTCATCTCCCCAAGGTTGATCACAAGGCGTAGAATTATATTGATTTGGATGGAATGAAATTACATGAGCTAATTCATGAATAATTGTTGTTGTAAAATATTTTTGGGCATCAAAAAGACTAAAATAAGCGAAATCTACAGCCAACCCTAAGGTCATTTTAGACCTGTCATCATCAAAATTAACATATGCTGTATACTGGTTTTCGGAAGCTACAGCAGAAAAAATATGTAGGTTAGAAAGACTATTTAAGTAATATTGAGGGAATATTTTTTTAACCAGATTCCACATCTCTTGGTGCTTATCTAAATCTTGTTGGTAAGATTCATTAACTATTGTATTGGTGGGATAATCGTCCTTTACAACCTCTAAATTACCATTTGACAAAACCTTGTAAACAACAAGTATTCCCTCGGGGTTTTCAGCTACAGGGGCTTGAGGCTCAGAGGTTGTAGCATTGTCATCAGAGTTACAAGACAAAACTAATAAGACTCCTAATAAGAGCAGGTGTTTTTTCATGATATTGATTTGTTTTGAGAGTTAAAAACATATGTAGTAACATTACGCCTTATTAAATTCCTATAACAGCACCATGTAATTAACGGTCAGATTAGTGTTATAAGCGGTTGGTTAAGACAGTAAGTTATTTAACTGAAACATTTAAATCTAGAAAAACCACCAAAGTATATAGCATAATCAGTTCGAGTGATGGAAGTTGTCAAGATTTTAGATTTACTAATTTCAATTCTAGTATATTGCATGAATAAATACGTATTATGAAACTAAACTTACTGTCTTGTGACGCTCAGCGACCAGATAAAAGAGCGATTACTAAATGCATTCTAGAAATCTCATTTAACATGAACCCGTCCTTAGCGTATGAACTAACTGAAATCCTCCTAGAAGGGGATGCAGTAGATATTGAGGTAGAAGATAAGAATTCAGGATCGGGCTTAAGAGCTTTACGAAAACTAAATATAGACTACGAAATTATAGATTGAGTTTTTATAAGTAATAGAAAACCGTAAAAAAATGACATATGCTTCCTATAGCAACAAATAAATGAAAAATAGCATGGTTGTAGTTAATTTTTTTTATTAAATAAAAACCCGCTCCAACTGAATAAAAAACACCTCCTGCCATTAATAACTGTAGGCCTTCAAAAGCCATGTTTTCCATTAGTGAATTAATCACAAATACAATCTGCCAACCCATCAAAAGATACATGGCAGTGGATAGCTTGTCAAAACGTCCCGTAAAAAATAGTTTTAAGAAAATACCAACTCCAGCAAAGGTCCATGTAGAGCCAAAGACAATCCAACCAAGTGAACCATCCAATACAATAATTGTGAATGGAGTATAAGTACCAGCTATTAAGATATATATAGCTGCATGATCAAAAATATTTAACTTGCGTCTTAATGAAGTGTCTTTTGCAGAATGATACGATGTAGAAGCTGCATAAAGAACGATCAAACTAGCACCATATATAACGAGACTTAGTGGTTTCCAAAAACCTTCATAGTTAAAGGATTTGAAAATCAGAAATGGTAAAGCTATTAAACTTAGTAAAAGAGCAATAGCATGCGTGATAATATTTAACCGCTCTTCTTTCTTAGAATAGTAGTAATTCAAATCTTCGTTCATATTATTTTAATAAAAAGTAGTGTAAAAACAAATGTAATAAATTGATTGCGAGTAAAGGGGTGTTTAGAGTTATTAGTAGTGTGTTATATGAGGGTAATAAAAGTTGTTTTAATTTATAAAGAAAAGCTTAAAAAAACAATAAACACGCTGTTAAAAGCGTCCTATTTCTGTGTACCAAAAACAATTGATACCTAATTATAAAAGTTAAGTAGAATATTGATCTTAAGGAAGTAAATTTGAAAAGAGATTATGAAAATAATTCAAGGCAAAAACTAATATTTTGTCTAGAATAAAATAAAAAAAACCTTAATAAAAATTAAGGTTTTTTTGATGTTTAATTTGATGTTTAATATGACTTAAATATTAAGAAAACATATCTTTTACTTTTTCAAAGAAAGACTTGTCTGAACTTTCTGGCTTAGGTAAAAAGTGCTCATCAGTTTTCATTTTCTCAAAGAAACTTTTTTGTTCTTTACTAAGAGTTTTAGGGGACCAAACATTAATGTGTACTAACAAATCTCCTCGATTATAGCCATTTATATTTGGAATACCTTTGCCTCGGAGTCGAAGTATTTTTCCAGATTGCACTCCAGATTCAATTTTTAATCTCACTTTACCAGTTACTGTATCAATTTCTATTGACGATCCTAATATAGCATCTGGCAAGCTTACATATAAATCGTAGTGTAAATTATCGCCTTCACGCTGTAAAGTAGGGTGTGTTTCCTCAGTAATTGCCACAAGTAAATCTCCTGACACTCCATTTCCTGGAGCAGCATTACCTTTACCAGTAACCTTTAACTGCATGCCATCAACCACACCCGCTGGTATTTTAATTGACACGGTTTCTTCTTCCACTACAAACCCCTGTGAGTCAGAATTTGATGGACGCTTATCTATACTTTGACCTGTACCTCCACAAGCGGTACAGGGAGTAGCAGTTTGCATACGACCCAGTATAGTATTAGTAATTCGTGTCACCTGGCCCGAACCATTACATGAAGAACATGTTTTATAGCTTACCCCCTCGGCTTGTCTTTTGCGTTTAACTTTTACTTTTTTCTCAACACCATTAGCGATTTCTTCGAGTGTTAGTTTTACACGAATGCGAAGATTACTTCCTTTCACAACTCGTTGTCGTTGGCCGCCAAAGCCACCAAATCCACCAAAACCGCCGCCGCCGCCGCCGCCGCCGCCAAAAATATCTCCAAATTGACTAAATATGTCATCCATATTCATGTTTCTGCCACCACCAAAACCACCTCCACCTTCAAATCCTTGGTGTCCATATTGATCATAACGTGCTTTTTTGTCGCCATCACTCAAAACCTCGTAGGCTTCTGCAGCTTCTTTAAATTTATCTTCAGCTGTTTTATCGTCAGGATTTTTGTCAGGATGAAATTTAATCGCCATTTTTCTATAGGCCTTTTTAATCTCTGGCCCTGAAGCCCCTTTGTTAATCCCTAATATTTCGTAATAATCGCGTTTTGCCATCTCAGTATTGAAATTTTATATCTTAATGTTTATTAGTTCCCAATCACAACTTTTGGAAAACGAATTACTTTATCTCCTAATTTATATCCCTTTTCGATCACATCTATGATTTTTCCTTTCATATCATCAGAAGGTGCAGGTATCTGAGTGATCGCTTCATGATCATCTGCATTAAACACATCTCCACTGGCAACCTCAACAAGAGTAAGTCCTTTTTGCTCTAATGTTGAGCTTAGTTTATTTTTAATCAACTCCACCCCTTTAGATAGTTCCGTGGCTTCACTCTTAGACATTTCTAACAAAGCCCGATCAAAATCATCAACAACGGGAAGTAATGCCTTTATAACATCCTGGCTAGCTGTTGAAAATAGTTCAATACGTTCTTTAGATGTACGTCGCTTGTAGTTTTCAAATTCAGCGAATAATCTTAAAAATTTATCTTTTTCTTGTGCCAAATCTACTGTAAGTTGTTCCTCTACTGTAAGCTCAACAGTAGCCTCAACAGCTGTTTCGTTTAACGTAGTGTCTTCGGAAAGTTCAACTTCTTTTTTGCTTTCTTTTTTACTCATTGTATTTATAATCGATTGGGTAATTAATTTTATTTTTTTAACAAAAGCAAAAGTACTGCCAATATTAATAAAATGTCAAAATGTCATAAAGTATTTTTATGTAAAGAGACCTTAAAAATAAAAAACAATATAAAACAGAGGACAAAAAATGGGGGATTTAAAACAAATTGTTACAAGAGATGATCAAGCGCTGTATCCAATTCATGGTATTTGTATTCAAATCCTAAGTTTTGAATTTTTTGTGCAGAAACTCGCTGACTTTCTAGAGCAATAGCACTCATTTCACCTAGAGCTAAATTGAGTACAAACTCGGGGACATTAGGAAAAAAAAGAGGCCGATTAAGCACTTTAGCAACCGACTTAACAAAGTCCTTTTGCTGAACTGGATTAGGGGCAACTGCATTGAAAACTCCTTCTAAATTTGACTCTAACACAAACAGGAATAAACTCACTAAGTCATCGATATGAATCCAAGACTGCCATTGCTCGCCAGACCCTAACGCAGACCCTATATAGCCTTTGATTGGTCCAGATATTTTAGGTAAAGCTCCTTCATTTGCGTCTAAAACAATTCCTATTCTCAGAGCCGTTGTTTTGATTTCCAAAGACTTGAAAGACTTCAGTGTGCCTTCCCAAGACCTAACTACTGTTCTAAGAAAAGAGGCATCTGTTCCTTGAAAATCTTCTTTGTAATAACGTGTTTTGGAATCAGGGTAAATCCCAATAGCACTAGCAGAAATAACATGCTTTATCGGAAATTTGTGTGTCTCTATAGTTGAGTGCAACAGCTCTAAAGCATTTTTTCTGCTAGAAAGAATAGTTGACTTATATACTTTAGTCCATCGTTGTGCGATGGATGAACCGGCTAAATTAATAACGACACTTACCCCTTCAAAACATCTAACATCTATCTTATTGAGTTGAGGATTCCAATAAAAACCTTTGTAGTTTTTTTTAGAACTAATCTTGGTTTTACAAGTGGTTAAATAATGGACGTTAAATCCTATGGATAAGCATTTTTTTACCAATGCTTTCCCTACTAACCCTGTGGCACCTGTTATTAAAATTGTATCTGACATCATCACAAAATTAGTAATAACATGCTCGTAAATAAATTAAATGTAAAAGGTTTAACAATACTTTAAGCATAATAAAGTATTTATTGTAGGCGACTAACTAACTAAGCTGGTTTAGTAGCTCTTAACATTTCTCTTTTTCCTGGCGGCCCCTCCAATCGTTCAACAACAAACCCAACGGCTTGCATGGCACGACGTACACTTCCTTTAGCAGCATATGTGACCAAAACTCCATTGGGCTTAAGTGCTATAAACATCAGATTAAAAATAGCTTCTGTCCATAAATCTGGTTGAACTCGCGCTCCAAAAGCATCAAAATAAACTAGATCAAAGGATGACACATCATCAATTTCAGAAAAAAACTGCTGACGCTTTTTTAAGGAAAAATTAGAAGTGATTGGATGCAAATTACCCCAGGAAACATGATGCATAGTATCAAATACTGAGTGTTGATCTGGCGCAATCAATGTCGTATAATTTAATTTTGATAATTCAATCTCTTGCACAGGATATGCTTCAACTCCTTCATACTCAACCTGAATATTATTTAGTGAAGGTTCTAGTGCCGTAACAAAAGCGTTTAATCCGGTACCAAATCCAATTTCCAAAATACGTAATGTGCTTACTTTATTGATTTTTAGAAAATAATGTAATCCCATTTTTATAAACACATGCTTTGCTTCTTGAATAGCACCATGAATAGAATGGTATTGTTCATTCCAGTCTTCTATTTGAATAGTTGTAGAGCCATCTGATGTCGTTATAATCGAGCGTTTCATTGACCTGAGTTAAAGAGCTAAAAGTGCACCAACGGCTTCAAAACTATATGTTGTTTCGGGGCTTACAATGGCTTCTATTGTAGCTTCTGTAGCGCCGGCATCTTCAGCGTAATGCTTTAAATCATCAACTGATGTCTCAGAAACAAAAGCTTTACCGCTAATAATTACTGTTCCATCTGCGTTTAGTGGCATGAAAAAGCCATAGTCTTTAAAACGTACCATTACATCCTTATCGGTGCCCATATCTAAGCTCATCCAACATCCTTTTTTTGAACATACTTCTAAAATTTTACCTTCCACTGTAGTATAAACAGTATCCAAAGGGCTCATGGTTTCATAGGATTTCGTCAAAGCGTCCATGGATATCACAGATTGCGTATTTATTTTGGCTCCATAGCCTTGGTAAACAACCGAACCAATAGTGACTGGAGATTGTGCTGGGCGAACCGTTTGTTTACAAGAGGTCAAGCTTATGATTAGTAAGGTTATGATAATGCTATTTTTCATAGATAAATTATTAACTGTTAATTATACAAAAATATAAGAAGTTTTAAGATATTGATATGGTCAAAACATTTATTTCTTTAAATTTGTAAACATATAAAGTTTAAATTTAGCAAATGGATTCAATACATGTTACCCCAACAACAGCATCTAAGATTAATGATGTAGACTTTAAGAACCTTGGTTTTGGAACAGAGTTTTCTGACCATATGCTTGTTTGTGACTATATAGACGGTACATGGGGCACCCCAGAAATTATAGCTTACCAACCCATTAGCTTAATGCCATCAGCAAAAATATTTCACTACGGACAATCAATCTTTGAAGGTATGAAGGCCTATAAAGACACCGATCATCAGACTTGGTTATTTCGTCCTGAAGAAAACTTTAAGCGTTTTAATATCTCTGCCAAACGATTGGCAATTCCTGAATTACCAAAAGAAGTCTTTATTGAAGGACTAAAAGCGTTATTAAAAGTAGACGAGCAATGGATTCCAACACTAGACGGCAGCTCATTATACATAAGACCAATTATATTTGCAACAGGCGAAGGGTTTCATGCTTCCCCTGCTGATCGATACAAATTTATTATTTGCACAGCACCATCAGGTGCCTATTTTGCAGGTAAAGTAAAAGTTCTTATCGAGCAAAATTATTCGCGTTCGGCTAATGGTGGTGTCGGATACGCAAAGGCAGGCGGTAACTATGCAGGTCAATTTTACCCGACACAATTAGCAATTGATAAAGGCTATAGTCAAGTTATTTGGACGGATGACAACACTCATGAATACATCGAAGAAGCAGGGTCTATGAACATATTTGTTCGCATAAATGACACCCTAATTACAGGCCCTACAAGTGATCGCATTTTAGACGGTATTACCCGGAAAAGCATCCTTGAAATTGCTAAAGACGAAGGAATCAAAGTTGAAGTTCGAAAATTTACTGTCACTGAGGTAGTCGAAGCATCAAAGAATGGCAGCTTAAAAGAAATGTTTGGAGCAGGTACTGCAGCAGTCATTTCTCCGATTGCTGGATTTGGATTTAAAGAGGTTGACTACGACTTACCTGAGTTAGACAATCCAATGGCCTTACAACTTAAAAAACGAATCACAGACATACAGACTAATAAGGCAGAAGACCGCTTTGGCTGGACGGTGCGCGTCAAGTAACTTAAGATTCTAAAATTTGCTTAATATTAGGTTTGAAATAATTTGGACCTTTTAACACTTTTCCATCTTCTCGGTAAATAGGTTGGCCGTCAGCTCCTAACTTACTCATGTTGCTGCGTTGGATTTCTTCAAAAACAGCTTCTATTTTATGTTGCATTCCATGCTCAATTATTGTTCCACAAAGAATATAAAGCATATCGCCTAAGGCGTCTGCAACTTCTATCATGTCATTGTTATTGGCCGCCTCTAAATACTCTTCATTTTCTTCTTTCATCAAATCAAAACGAAGGGTGTTTTTAGCTATTCCCAAGTCTGCTTTTAGGCGGGTTCTATAGCCTATTTTAAAGGCTTCGTGAAATTCTTGAACTGCTTTTATTTTGTCTTTCATAATTGGTTTCTTTTGATGCATTTTAGGATCTAAAATAAGAGATACGAAACATGCTGTGTTTTGTCTATTTTTTTTATAAATTTGAACGATTTATAAGCCTAAAAATACATAATTATGTTCAGCCAAGGACAACTAAATTTCGGAATCCTATTTGCCATTACTTTTATTGGTATTTTGATCTACGCCTATCGTAAAGATTTTAATCTTCATCAAAAATACTACAAAGGAAGTTTATGGGTTTTATTGGCTTTTGTGGGCTTCATTTCCGGCATTGCTGCTATAAAATTTCTTTTAGGATACTAAAAAAGCCACTTACCATAATGATAAGTGACTTTTTATATAATTTAAACTAAGACTTCTTAATTAACTTCTGGCAAGAAACCATACTTAGCAGAATAATTAATCATTTGATCTATAAAACTTTTTACGTAATTAACTTCTATGGAAGTAATTTCACCACCAGCATCCAATTTAGGAACTAGTACTGGATTTACAAACCCTCCATAAGGTGCAGACGTAAATTGCTTATTACGTTCCAAAACATCAGCATGGATCACTTGGTCGACTTTGACGCCGTAGTCTTCAACTAATGCTTGTACAGCAACAAAATCACCTTCAGATTTTATACGCTGAGTCTCCCTAAGCAACTGTCCAAACAGGTCATGTAACTTTTCATAATCATTAATATTGAAATAAGTCTTCCCGTCACGAGATACTTTTTCAATCACATTGTCTTTAAGTCCTTTTTCATAGGCCCAAGCACTCACCCACTGACGGTTTCTCATATGCGCTTCTTCAACATCATCTCCAAGATTTAGTCGAATTAATTGTGTCATTAATCCATTTCTGATGTAGCCATCAAATGCTGCCATCCCTACGCCTTTCCAATCACTTACTAAGCCTAGCTCTTGTAGTTTAGGGTTGTATAAATAATAAAGCCCAACTAAGTCGGCTCTACCTTCTTCAAGTGTAGACGCATAATTTTTTAAAGTTTCTTTAGTTTCACCAACTCCAGGGTTTAATTGTCCAGAAGCATGGCCAACAACTTCATGAAGCGCTGTGTGTAGTTTATCACCAATTTTACCATATAATTTTTCTAATTCATACTCTTGGTCGTCATGAACAAATTCTTTAAGTCTTCCCGAACTTCCAGAGTTGTTATAGGCATTTGTAATGTTTCCTAAAGAGACTGATTTACTCCCCACTGAAGCTCGTATCCAATTTGCATTTGGAAGATTAACCCCTATTGGAGTTGTAGGCGATGCATCGCCTGCTTCTCCAGCAACATTCACTGTTTTATAACTTACGCCAACAACGTTTTTCTTTTTGTGCTCAGGGAATAATGGAGAATTATCTTCAAACCATTGTGCGTTTTCTGATAACACAGCCATTTTTTCAGACATGTCAAAGTCTTTTATCTGTACAATCGTTTCATAAGACCCTCTATACCCTAAAGGATCATTATAAACCTCGATAAAACTATTGATATAATCAATGTTACCTTCCGTTGCAGCAGTCCAAGCCACATTATAGTCATCCCAGGTTTGTAAATCTCCTGTATTGTAATATTTGATAAGTAATGCCAATGCATCTCCTTGGGCTTGGTTTTCAGCGACTCCTTCGGCTAATTCTAGCCATTTAACAATTTCATCAATGGCTGCTCCATATAAACCTCCAGATTTATAAACACGCTCTTGGAGCTGTCCGTTTACCTTTACAAGTTGAGAATTTAATCCATGAGACAATGGCTTGTCAGGGTTTGGAGAACTTAAGTTTGCATAAAAAGCTTCCACGTCAGCATTAGTAACACCTGTTCCGTAAAAATTAACCGCTGACTCTGCTACATTATCCGCATCTTTAGATTGATTTACTTTTTTAAAGTCCTTATCGTTAAAAAGAACCTCAAAAGCATCACCCTCAAGAGCTGTTGAAGTAGCATCTAAAATAGAGACCAAGTAATCGGATGTGAAGTCAGGTACCATTTTCGCATTGCTATAATGGTGGTGTATTCCATTACTAAACCAAATACGTTTTAAAAAAACTTCAAAAGCAACCCAGTCTGAAGTTGTTTTATCGCCCTCAAAAGTCGTGTAAACACGTTCTAATGCTGTTCGAATCGTTAAATTATGTCGGTAATTTTGATCCCACATAATATCACGTCCTGACAACCCAGCCTGGGTAAGGTAGTAAACTAGCTTTTGTTCTTTAAGCGTTAAATTATCCCATCCTGGAATTTGATAGCGTAAAACTTTTAGATCCGAGAATTGTTCCACCATGAACGGGAAGTTTTCTTCGGCACTAATTGTAATAAAGTCTGGATAAGTCTCAACAGTATTAATATCTGTCTTACAAGACCAAAAAAATTGGGCTATAACAATGGTGCCTAAAGCTATTTTTGAGAATAATTTCATGTGTATGTGTTTTTTAGTTTATCTGTATTCTTCGCCAGAATATCAAAGTATTCACGAATATAATGCATTTTGCCTAACTAATAAAAATCATTTTTGATTCGTTTGTTTAAGAATGTATTTTTAATTTAGCAAAAATAACCAACAATGAAACAGGTTTTATTAGTCTTTATAGGAGGCGGTATCGGCAGTGCACTTAGGTATGCCATTGGAAAGTTTTTTAGCATCCCCTCAACAGGGTTTCCCTGGGGTACTTTTTCAGTAAACATAATTGGCAGCCTATTGATTGGTGTTTTTATGGGAGTTGCTTTAAAAAATAGCAGTCTTTCAGAAAACCAAACACTATTATTAGTAACCGGACTTTGTGGTGGATTCACCACCTTTTCGGCATTTGCTTACGAAAATCAACAATTTCTAAAAGAGGGTGATTTAACCTCCTTTGCTGTCTATACTTTAGGCTCCTTAAGTCTTGGAATTCTGGCTGTATTTTTAGGTTTATTTGTTTCTAAAAGTTTTTAAATCGTTTGACCCCTGCAGTAATTTTTAAAGCTAAGTAATTTTCTCTAGGCACAATAGGACAGGAATATTTTTCATTATAAGCACAATAAGGATTGTATGCTTTATTGAAGTCAATGACCAAGGTATCTCCGCTAGGAATAGTCAAATCTACATAGCGACCACCTCCATAGGTAGTCTCGCCATTTGAATCATCTAAGAATGGAAGGAATAAATAGTCTGAGTCGGCATCAGACTCAAGCGATGATTCACCCTGGTATATATTTAACTCAAAAGAATTCTTATTAACACTAAAAGATATAGTCCCAAAAACACGCTCTTTTGACATGCGTTCAGTCGTAGTTTTCATTTCAAAATAAGAAGAGTTTGGGGTGCGAGTTAATTGGGCCTTTACTACAAAGGAAGAATCAATTGGAAAAAAATCAATTCCTTCAAAGGTCTTTAAATCTTTAGATTTTAGAGGGGATGTAGACGCATCTTTAAAAAAAGCATTTTGAGCTTTTTGAAACTCCGAGTTTGATTTTATAGATTTTTTTTGAGATTGACACCCTAAAAAAATAAACACACAAAAAGATACAAAATAACTGAATACAAATTTCATAGCAATAAAAATACAATTACTTTTTTGATATGGGATTGTTAGAAACTACATTCGATAGAATAATTTGGGTTTTAATCTCTCCGTAAGTTATCAACTGGTCGATAAATATCTCAAGGTGACGTTGATTATTTAAAACAACTTCCATTACTATATTGTCATTGCCAGTAACTCTGTAGCAATTAATCACCTCATCAAATGTTATCACCTTGTGCAGAAAGGGTTGTAGGCGCCCCACAAAAGCACGCACAGTGATCAAAGCTCTAAAATCATATCCCATTCCTGTATGGGATACTTTTGTGTAATAGCCTTCTATAATTTCATAATCTTCTAACCTTGATATTCGTTCAGCCACAGAAGGAGATGAAATACCAACTTGCTTAGCAATCGCTGTATTTGAGATTCTAGCATTTCGCTGGAGTAGTTCTAGGATTTTAGAATGAATGATATCAAGTTTCATATTTAATGTCATTTTTACTAAAAATATTAAAAAATAAATAATTATAACTATACAGCCTTAAAAATTAAATCGATATTGAATTGGTTATGTGTAATTTTAGGAGAAATATTAATCATATTATGTCGACGCGAGGTTCATCAGAGTTACATGCTGCTTTCTACAACAAAGCCGTTGAAATAGCGCTTATTTCAAAAAGAATTTCTTACTACTTGAATAGAGATCTTTGTGCATTGAATCCTGATGGTAATGAAGATATAAATATTTATTTTTCAGGAGATATCGTTCGACAATCAAGTTCTTTAGCACCACATATTAAAAGAATTAACCAGGAAGTCTTTTCGGAAAAAAGACAACACTATGCAAAAACAGTTAAATGGCTGATGCGAGCATTAATCAAAAACTGTAATCGTTTGGAAAACTGTAATAGTAATGGAAATGAGTTTATCTCTATTCTAAGAAAAGAATTACGGCGTTTAAAAAAAATACAGAAAAACTGGCTACTTACAATTTAATAGCATTTCTAAAAGTAATGAGCCATTATCTGAGCCATTTCGGACTGTAGAACTTGTGCTTTTTGAGCCGCGTGACTTGCAAAATCAATATCCTGAGATGCATAAATAACACCTCTTGAAGAATTTACCAAAAGCCCCACTTGTGCATTCATTCCATATTTACAAACCTCAGCTAAACTTCCGCCTTGAGCTCCAACTCCGGGTACCAACAGAAAACTATCAGGGAGTATCTTTCTGATTTCAGAAAAATAAGTGGCTTTCGTAGCTCCAACAACGTACATTAAATTTTCTGAGTTTATCCAACTTTTTGATGTCTCAAGAACGGATTGATAAAGTGGCTTTCCGTCCATTGTTGTTATAGTTTGAAAATCATAAGCACCCGCGTTAGACGTTAAGGCTAACATAATGGTATGCTTGTTTGAGAACTCTAGGAAAGGCTCAATAGAGTCTTTTCCCATATAAGGAGCGACGGTAATACTATCAAATGCTAAGTCTTCGAAAAAGGCCTTGGCATACATACTACTAGTGTTTCCAATATCTCCACGCTTAGCATCTGCTATGGTAAAAATTTCTGGATGATTTATGTTTAGGTAATTAATTGTTTTTTCAAGAGACCTCCAACCTTTTAGACCGTAGGCTTCATAAAATGCTGTATTAGGTTTGTAAGCAACACATAAATGATGAGTAGCCTCAATAATTGCTTTATTAAACTCAAAAATAGGATCTTCTAATTCTAATAAGTGTGTTGGAATTTTAGACAAATCAACATCAAGTCCAATACAAAGAAATGATTGTTTTTTTTTGATTTCAGAAACAAGTGCTTGAGTTGTCATAGGTTATATTGCGCCGTTATCTGCTTTAAGTTTTTCAGTATTTTCAGCTAACATTAGTTCGGTAATTATCTTTTGAATATCTCCATTAATTATATTTGATAAATCATAGAGTGTCAATCCAATTCGGTGTTCTGTAACACGTCCTTGCGAATAGTTATAAGTTCTAATTTTAGCGCTTCTATCTCCTGAAGACACCATGCTTTTTCTTTTTTCAGAATCGGCTGCTTGCTTTTTTGCCAACTCTATTTCATACAAACGAGACCTTAATACCTTAAGGGCTTTTTCTAAGTTTTTGTGAGATGATTTTTGATCTTGACAACTCACAATCATACCTGTTGGCTCGTGATGTAACTTAATAGCTGAATAAGTCGTGTTTACCGATTGGCCTCCAGGTCCGGTTGATGTGGTACGCTCTATTCTAACTTCTGTCATGTCCAATTGCACATCAAACTCTTCCGCTTCTGGCAACACAATTACGGATGCTGCACTGGTATGAACGCGCCCTTGAGTTTCTGTTTGTGGAACGCGTTGAACGCGGTGAACACCTGCTTCAAACTTCATAGAGCCATAAACATCCTCTCCACTGACCTCAAAAATAACTTCTTTAAACCCTCCAGATGTGCCGTCGTTAAAATCTACAACATCAACTTTCCATCCTTTAGATTCGCAATACTTTGTATACATTCGGAATAAGTCACCTGCAAAAATACTGGCTTCATCACCCCCTGCGCCAGCTCTAATTTCCATGACAATGTTTTTAGCATCGTCTGGGTCTTTAGGAATTAACAGAAATTTAATTTCTTCTTCTAACTCAGGAAGTTGTGCTTTTGCCTCTTCCATTTGCATTTTGGCCATTTCAACCATTTCGGCATCACTACCGTCATCAATTATTTCTTTCGCCTCTTCAATATTTGACATTAAAGACTCATAAACGAGTCCAACATCAACCATTTTTTTTAGGTCTTTATATTCTTTGTTTAGTTGTACATAACGCTTCTGGTCAGAAATAATATCTGGCTGGATGATTAAGTCATTAACTTCATCAAAACGTTGTTTAACTATCTGTATTTTTTCTAACATCTACTTAAGAGAATTATGTTGTAAAAGTACTATTTTTTATGGATTCAAAGTCACTCAAAAGCAACGCTAATATTCAAACACTCCAAACTCACTTTTAATGGTCAGTTTTTTGGTGTTAGCAGCTTCTACACGTCCAATAATTTGAGCGTCTACATTAAATGATTTTGATATCTTGATAATTGCATCAGCAATTTCTGGTTTCACATAGAGCTCCATACGGTGACCACAGTTAAATACTTGATACATTTCTTTCCAATCAGTGTCTGACTGAGATTGTATTAGCTTAAACAGTGGTGGAACTGCAAACATCTGATCTTTAATAATGTGTAAATCATCAATAAAATGAAGTATTTTGGTTTGTGCACCTCCGCTACAATGTACCATCCCGTGAATAGAACGTGCATCATACGATTCTAAAATCGACTTAATAATTGGGGCATAAGTACGAGTGGGTGACAAGACTAACTGTCCAGCATCTATGGGGGAATCTTCAACTGCATCGGTTAATTTCATTTGCCCTGAGTACACTAAGTCTTCAGGAACAGCAGCATCAAAACTTTCGGGATATTTAGCAGCTAAATAACTCCCAAATACATCGTGCCTAGCCGAAGTAAGACCATTACTCCCCATTCCTCCGTTGTATGACTTTTCATAGGTGGCTTGACCAAAAGAGGCCAATCCTACGATCACATCGCCGGGTTCAATATTTGCATTATCGATCACCTTACTTCTTTGCATTCTGGCAGTGACGGTTGAGTCTACAATAATAGTTCTTACTAAGTCTCCTACATCAGCTGTTTCTCCTCCTGTTGAATGAATTGTGACTCCAAACCCTTTTAAATCTTCAATAAGTTCTTCTGTTCCGTTTATAATAGCGGAAATAACAGCAGCTGGAATGACATTTTTATTACGCCCAATAGTTGATGATAATAGGATATGATCAGTAGCTCCAATACATAACAAATCATCAATATTCATGATTAATGCGTCTTGTGCTATTCCTTTCCAAACTGAAATATCTCCTGTTTCCTTCCAATACATATACGCTAAAGAACTTTTAGTACCTGCGCCGTCAGCATGCATAATCAGGCAATAGTCCTCATCATTAGTCAGGTAATCAGGCACAATTTTACAAAAGGCTTTTGGGAACAGTCCTTTGTCTATATTTTTTATTGCTTTATGAACATCCTCTTTGGATGCCGAAACACCTCTTTGTGCATAGCGTTTACTTATCTCGTTCCCCATAAAAATTATTTGTAGTGCAAAAGTAATGAAGTATTTAAATTATTTGAATTAAAAAAAGCCCAATTTATATAATTGGGCTTTTTTTTTTAATTTTATTTAGTAAATAATAGTTCACGATACTTAGCCAATGGCCATAACTCATCGTCAATTAATAATTCTAGCTTATCACAATGATAACGAATATCATCAAAAAGCGGTTTTACTTTTGAACAGTAAATTTCAGCCTTTTTAGTGGTGTTATCAATTGAATTGGCCATTTTACGCTCATTAATCATTTTAGTGACCCCAGAGTTAATAGCCTCAATACGCTTAGATATCTCTGCAATAAGCAGTAATTGTTCGCTAGCATATTGTTTGAAATCTTTTCCATAAATATCTTTCAATCCTTTGACATTATCAATCAAAATATTTTGATACTTAACCGCTGTAGGAATGACATGGTTTCGAGCAATATCTCCTAAACTTCTACCTTCAATTTGTATGATATGTACATATTCTTCAATTTCAATATCATAACGTGCTTCAATCTCTACCTTATTCATCACCTTTAAGCTCTCATATAAAGCTATGGTTTTAGGATCAATCTTAACTTTAAGAGCATCAGGGGTGTTTTTATTATTACTCAAGCCTCTTTTGGCAGCTTCTTTTTCCCACTCACCTCCATATCCATTTCCTTCGAAAAGTATATTTCTAGAAGTTTTAATATATTCTCTTAAAACATTAAAAATAGCTTCATCCTTTTTCAAATCTTTCTTGGCGATTAAAGTATCAACCTCTAACTTAAAATCAATTAACTGACGCGCAACAATAGAGTTTAGTACTGTCATTGGATTGGCGCAATTTGCAGTGGAACCAACAGCCCGAAATTCAAATTTATTGCCCGTAAAAGCAAATGGAGAGGTTCGGTTTCGATCGGTATTATCCAATAATATTTCTGGGATTTTACCAACAACATTTAATTTTAAATCTGTTTTCTCTTCCGGAGACAGCTTGCCTTTAGTAACCCCTTCTAGCTCGTGGAGTACTTTTGTTAATTGGGCGCCAATAAATACAGACATAATTGCTGGCGGTGCTTCGTTTGCGCCTAAGCGGTGATCGTTGGTTGCAGAAGCAATGCAAGCGCGCAATAACTCTTCATTGTCATTAACTGCTTTAATGGTATTTATAAAAAATGTTAAAAACTGTAAATTGCTCATTGGAGTTTTTCCTGGCGCCAACAGGTTTACTCCTGTATCGGTGCTTAAACTCCAATTGTTATGTTTACCAGAGCCATTGACTCCTGCAAAGGGCTTTTCGTGAAATAAGACTTTAAAACTATGTCGGTCTGCTACTTTCTGCATCACGTCCATTACCAATGAATTATGGTCTACTGCTAGGTTAGCCTCTTCATATATTGGAGCCAACTCAAACTGGTTAGGAGCCACTTCATTGTGACGTGTTTTTACAGGTATTCCAAGTAACATAGATTCCGTTTCAAGCTCTCGCATGAAATTTAAAGCACGCGCAGGAATGGTGCCAAAGTAATGGTCGTCTAGTTGCTGATCTTTGGCTGAGCTATGCCCCAAGAGGGTACGCCCTGACATTTCAATATCAGGTCTTGAAGCTACTAATGCTTTGTCAATCAAAAAATATTCTTGTTCCCAGCCAAGAGAAGCGGTTACTTTTTTGACCGTTTTATCAAAATAACGAGACACGTCCGTTGCCGCATGATCAACAGAATTAAGAGCTCTTAATAGCGGTGTTTTATAATCTAAAGCTTCTCCAGTATAAGCTACAAAAACTGTAGGAATACACAAAGTTGTACCAAATATAAAGGCTGGTGATGTTGGATCCCAAGCGGTGTATCCTCTGGCCTCAAATGTGTTTCGAATGCCTCCATTTGGAAAGGAAGAAGCATCAGGCTCTTGCTGAACCAACTGATTTCCTTCAAAACGTTCTAAAGCCTCACCATTGCCTACTGTTTCAAAAAAGGCATCGTGTTTTTCGGCTGTAGCACCAGTCAATGGCTGAAACCAATGCGTATAATGAGTAACTCCTTTAGCCATTGCCCAATCTTTCATTGATGATGCAATTTGATCCGCTATAGAACGGTTAATCTTATCCCCCTTGTCAATAGCTCGCATGAGACTATTAAAAGCTTCTTTGGTTAAAAATTGACGCATCGTTTTGAATCCAAAAACATTAGCTCCGAAAATTTCGGACTGTTTTGCTTCCGCTGTAACTGGGATTGGAAGTCGATCTAAGGACTGCTTGAGGGCATGAAATCTAAGTGTAGACATTGAATGATGGTTTTAGTGAAACTGTTACTACAAAAGTATCATAATCACAGTTAAAATTAGCTTTTGATTAAACATTTATTAACAAATTTAAAATTAATTCACACTTTAAATATGAAAAAAACAAATAATCCCCTAAAAAAATAGGGTATTCAATAAAAATTCATCAATGTTAATAATTTAACCCCTAAATAAAACAGTGTAACTATCATAATATTTATATTTGTGTACGTAAAATCAATTATTTCAAAATATTATGGCAAAAATTAAATTAGAATATATCTGGCTAGATGGATACCATCCAACTCAGAATATGAGAAGTAAAACTAAAGTTGAAGAGCACGAAAACTTTCAGGGAACAATTGAAGAATTAGAAAACTGGTCTTTTGACGGTTCATCAACTAGACAAGCTTCAGGGGGTTCTTCTGATTGTTTACTAAAACCGGTTGCAATCTATCATGATCCTGCAAGAATTAATGGCTACTTAGTTATGACTGAAGTATTGAATGCAGACGGAACGGCTCACGTTTCTAATGGACGTGCTACAATTGATGATAATGACAATGATTTCTGGTTTGGTTTTGAGCAAGAGTATTTCATCATGGATACCAAAACGCAATTACCTCTAGGTTTTCCAATTGGCGGATATCCTGCTCCACAAGGCATGTACTACTGTTCGGTTGGTGGATTAAATACCCACGGAAGAAATTTAGTTGAAGAACATGCTGATTTATGTATTGATGCTGGATTAAATTTTGAAGGAATAAACCAAGAAGTTGCATCTGGACAATGGGAATTTCAATTGTTTGCTAAAGGCGCTAAACAAGCAGGAGATGAAATTTGGATTGCTCGCTACCTATTAGACAGACTTACAGAAAAGTATGGCTACTATATTGACTACCACCCAAAACCACTTGGAAAAGATATGGACTGGAATGGCTCTGGGATGCATGCTAACTTCTCTAACACAATTTTAAGAACTTGTGGCGATAAAGACGTTTATGCTAAAATATGTGAAGCATTCAGACCCGTTGTAAAAGAACATATTGAAGTTTATGGAGAGTTTAACGACCAACGTTTGACAGGATTGCACGAAACTGCTTCAATTACCGATTTCTCATGGGGAGTTTCAGACAGAGGGGCTTCGATTCGAATTCCAATTATAGCTGTGGAAAAAGGCTGGAAAGGCTGGTTAGAAGACCGTAGACCCGCATCTAACGGAGATCCTTATAAAATTGCAGGACGTATCATAAAAACAGTTAAATCTGCAAAATTATAAGTATTTAAAACACACTTTATATTTAAAAAAAACACTTGCTATTATGCAGGTGTTTTTTTTTGCTCATTACTTTAATTAATAAATCATTTAAATAAAGTTAACATAAAACACATTATAAAGTACTATATTACATCAATTAAGTGGCTGAATATTAACAAATTACCCCCTGATCATCAGATGAGAAGCAAACAATAAATAACCAATTAGAATCGATGCAAAAGCCCAGCTATAAGGACTTAGAAAAACAAATTAAAACCTTAAAGGGTAACGTTAAAGGATTAAATGAATCAAAAAGGGAAGGGGGACGACTTTCACCATCAGCATTCCATATAAACCACTACAAATTAGTAAAAGCAAAAAAATAATTAAAAATTTAGAAACAAAAAAAGCGCATTCTCATACTATATTAATCGCAGATGATGAAGAAATAAACTACTTATACCTTGAGATTTTACTAAAAGAAAACTGTAAAATAAACTGTAAAATTATCCACGCAAAAAACGGAAAAGAAGCGATTATGTATTGTAAAGAAACTGCTGAAATCAGCATTGTTTTTATGGATCTAAAAATGCCTTTAATTGATGGCTATGAGGCAATGAGAGCGATTAAAAAAATACGACCAAATTTAACTATAATCGCGCAAACAGCATACGCATCTGATGATGATGTCAAAAAAATACTAAAATCTGGTTTCGATAATTATCTTAGTAAACCAATAAAAGATACCGTTTTCAAAAAACTAATTAAAAAATATAATTTAAAACCTGTCAATTAGATTTAAAAAGTAATAAACGTGATCAAGTTAAACTGATCACGACTAGAAGTTTCAAACAGTTGATTCATATAACCAGCTTCCATCCGAATTCGTTTACTTAATTGATACCCCAATCCTGCATATACACGGTTGCGATCAAAAACAGCACTTTCCGTATTCAAAAACACCTCGTTATAGGCCGAAAGATAAAACTTGGTGAATCCATCTTCTACTTTAATTAACGGAATCTTGGCAGCTAAAAAATATCGGAAACGCATTTTAAAAACGTCTTCAACAAACCGTTGCTCAAAACGATAACGATGCGTTAATGAAACAATCCCTATGCGATCCTTAGAAGTAAATTGCTGAAATATTCGGTGTTCATTTACAGATATTTTATCATTACTCTCACTCTGTGCATTGTAATTCTCTGATAAAATATACCCATACCCCAACAGTACGTTATGGTTATTTTCCGATAGATTATAACCCACACCTGTCCTAAGTAATAGTTGTTCTAGATCTCCAACAGCATCATAGTTTCGATACTGAACTTCGTTGTGAATGTTCCATTTACTATTCAGTTTTTTATTACCAATATAAATGAGCCAGTTACCAAAGTCACTTTCTTGTGCAATACTTGAAGTAGGCAACATTAACACACAAGTTAATGCTGCCAATAAAAATTTAGAGTTCTTAAGCATAAAAAGTCACCTTACCGTTAGAAATGTCATACATCCCTCCTATTATTATTAAGTCGCCATTTGCTTCCATTTCTTTAAGAATTTCACTTTTGTCCCGAATGTCATTTAATGTCATTTCAACATTCTTAGCAGCAACGGTATTCACAAAGCTTATATTAGATGAGTTTCTCATGCTTTCATCTTCAGGAAGCTCTACCGCATCAACTGCAGGCTCAATTTTATTGATAAGAGCTGTTAAATTACCCATTCGAGCATGGTCACAAGCGCCTTTAACTGCACCACAAGCAGTGTGGCCAAGAACCACTAATACTTTTGTACCCGCTAGTTTACAGGCAAATTCCATACTCCCTAAAATATCTTCATTTACAAAATTACCTGCAATACGAATGCTAAATAAATCTCCAATACCTTGGTCAAAAACATGCTCTGCTGAGACACGTGAATCTATACAATGTAAAACAGTTGCAAAGGGATATTGACCGGCACTTGTAGCATCTACTTGTGCGTTTAAATCTCGCACCATTTGAGTTGCATTTATAAATCTTTGGTTTCCATCTTTTAAAGCTTGTAGTGACAATGCTGGTGTCATCGCTGCTTGTGTTTCTTTTGTGTGTGCTTTCATAATTTTATGTATTAAATTATTATTATTAATTTACTAAACTGTTTGAGGTCTTAATTGAAAAAACTGTATGAAACTTTCTGGGTTTTTTACCACACCCCTAACAGAAATTAATTTGATTTCAATTTGTTTCCGTTGTGCTTTCTCAGAAAAATCCTCTAAAATCTCAATGATATCATTATCAAGATAGCGAGTTTTAGTTACGTCTAGTTCTAAACAACTGTTGTGAGGCAAAAGGTCTAATTCTTTAAGGATAGCACCTTTATTAAAAAAAGTTACTTCTTCTGCTAAAGTCATTTTTATTTTATGGACCCCATTACTGTGATCTTCAATGTGTAGAAAATGTGAATTTTGAAAACTTTTAATCAAAATTACCACAACCCCAACAGAAAGACCTAAGGCAATTCCAATCAAAAGATCGGTAAAAACAATACCTAATACGGTGACCACGAAAGGCGTAAACTGTTTCCATCCTAATCGATACATTTCCATAAATAATGCAGGTTTTGCTAGCTTATACCCAACAATAAATAATACTGATGCCAATACTGACAGTGGTATTTTATTTAATAAATTTGGAATTAAAATTACGGAAATTAATAATAAAAAACCATGAATAATAGCCGACATTTTTGTTTTTCCGCCCGATTGAATATTTGCAGAACTACGAACAATAACCTGTGTTACAGGAAGTCCTCCAATTAGACCTGATAAGACATTACCTATTCCTTGTGCTAACAATTCCTTATTTGTAGGGGTTACACGTTTTAAGGGATCTATTTTGTCCGTTGCTTCCACACAAAGTAAGGTTTCTAAACTCGCTACTAAAGCAATCGTAAAGGCCGTAATCCAAACCTGTGGATTTGTAATGGCTCCAAAATTTGGGAAGCTAAACTGCGCCAAAAAGGAAGCTGTGTCTTCAGGTACTGGTACACTAACAAGTAAATTAGGCGAAATACCCCACTGAGTACTACCATTCGTACTAACAAAGTAAATGATACCAACAACTACAGCGACTAAAGGGCCCTGAATTAATTGAAATATTTTTCCTTTTTCAGTTAACACCTCACTCCACAATAATAAAATTACCAAAGCTAAAAAGGCAACTATAGTAGCGCCTGGGCTGATAAAGTTAATTGAGTTTAGGATTTCTGAAAAAGTGTTTTCGCCTCCAACTTTAAAAAAAGCGAAATTCCCCTCAGGGTTGGAGTTATATCCAAAGAAATGTGGAATCTGCTTAAGGATGATAATAATCCCTATTCCAGTTAACATTCCTTTTATCACAGAAGATGGAAAGTAATACCCAATCACACCAGCTCTAAGAACCCCAAAGAGGAACTGAATTGCACCACCCAATACAACTGCTAACAAAAAGTTTTCGAAACTACCAAGAGTTCCGATAGCTGTTAAAACAATAGCAGCTAGCCCAGCTGCAGGCCCGCTGACTCCAACGCTAGACCCACTTATGGCTCCCACAAAGATTCCTCCAACGATACCGGCAATTAGACCTGAAAAAAGGGGGGCGCCACTGGCTAATGCTATCCCTAAGCATAAGGGGAGTGCAACAAAAAATACTACGATACTCGCAGGAAAGTCTGATTTTAAATTTTTTAATGGATTTGAGCTGTTCATAGTATAATAATATTGACTTTGTAACGCATCATAGATAAGACGGTCACATTTTTTTTTAATTTTAAATAATTGATTGTGATTTTAAACGACATAAACTCTAAGTTGTCAATGTCTTCAAAATAAAGTTTGAAATAATTAAATTACTTCAGGAGGAGGGTCATGCAAGTCGATGGTTACATCATTTTTTAAATAACTTAATCTATAATTAGAAGCTGTTTGAAAAAAAACAATAGAACCAACATCCAGTAATGTAAGTCTTAACTGTACCTTTTTTTCTTTTGAATCTTCAACTTCTTGACTTTTTTTTTCACTTGAGTCTTTTTCAGAATCATGATCAAGCCATGAAAAAGCCTGAGGATCTATAACCGACATTGATTTTACAACAGGCTGCAAAACAATAGAACTAAACACCAATACGAAAATTAATGTTCGAAACCCTAACGCTAAAATTTGAGAGATATTTTTCATTTTTTGGCGAGTGTATTAAATACTAAATTTTCGTAAAAACGAACAATATTGTTTTTTCCTTCTTCAAAGTCTGTTAAAGACGGAAGATGTTTTGAAAAATAACGTTGATGATGAGCCCCTTCAATAACGGTTGAGATTAACATATGAGGAAACTCATATGTTGGATTAATTTCTAAGACAAGATCACTAATCCGTTGCACAACCCGCTTATATGTTTTGTAATAGCCTTTTTTATTTTCATCATCAATAGCCTTAGTATGGTAAGCTTTAGAAGACTCCGAAACGATGATTTTATTTAACAAGACTTCATTGATGTAAGAGAAGGAGTTGTCTTCTGTTACCTCAGCAGTCACTATAAAAACAGCCTTCTTTAAACGGTCACTGGCTGATGGCACATTTAAGGTGGCGAAAACTAATTTATATTCAATCCAACTCCAATACCAATTGATCAAATATACTAATAATGCATGCTTGCTTTCAAAATAACGATATACAGAACTTTCATTAGACCCAATCTCAACCCCTAACTTTTTGAATGTAAAGTCTTCAAAACCTAAGGCATCAATCATTTCAATACTTTTAGATACAATTTTTTGCCCTAAAATAGAGGATTCTGGGTTCTTTGTATAAAGATCCGAACTAATTGTTATCTGTAAAGGTAATTTTTCCATAATATTAATTACAAATATAATAGTATTACTATTAAAAGTAAAGGGTTTAACAATTATTTCACAGCTTAATTATAAAAAAAAGGATTATAATTTAAATATATATTTTGTAAGTTTATCTTATATTTTAAATCTAAGTTGATTTTTAATACCCAATTTAACTAAAGCTAGTTTATTATTTTATTTTAAAAGCAACCACTTTTGAAAAGTATGTGCTTTTAACAACCCGTAATCTGAGTAATCCAAAATTACAAAAGCTCGGGAATAATTAATAATATCAATAAAAACTTTAGCTATGAAAAAACTTCTGCACTTACTCTTTATCATTCCTTTTTTTGGAATCACACAAGTCACCAATACTGGCGAACCATTAAGTTGGAAATTGAACACAAACGATATAGAGTCAAAAAAATTAAAAACATTTGACTTAAAGGCTATTAAGTTAGAAGATTCCATTAACGACCAAAAAGCCACTAAACCATGGCGATTTGGATATATGCATAGTGTTGACTTTGGTTTAGATGATGGGCTATGGACTCCATTAGAAAACGGAGATCGTATATGGAGGATTGTTATTGAATCACAAGGGGCATTGTCACTAAATTTTATTTTTGATGAATTTAATATTCCTAAGGGCAGCAGTGTCTACCTATACAATGATGACAGAACAGACCTCTTAGGTGCATATGAAAGCAATCAAAATCAAGACAGTGGAATTCTAGGGACTTGGCTCGTAAAAGGAGAAAAGGTATGGATTGAATATTTCGAACCCTTAGAGGTGAAAAATATGGGCAGATTACATATAGCTAAAGCAACCCATGGCTATAGAAACTCGGATACTTTCAAAAAAACGAAAGCATTAAATGATTCAGGAGACTGTAATTTAGATGTAAATTGCTCTATAGGCTCCGACTGGAAAGATTTAAAAGAACTAAACAAAAAATCTGTAGGAATTTTACTTTCTAATGGTACAGGTTTTTGTTCAGGTACTTTGATTAATAATGCAAATAATGACGGAACTCCTTACTTTTTAACTGCAAATCATTGTTATAATAATGACTCTTCTTCATGGGCTTTTAGGTTTGGTTGGATTAGTCCTAATTCTGTTTGTGCTAGCTCAGAGAACAGCACTAACGGACCAACGACAATGACTATAAGTGGCGCCACGTTAAGAGCAAGACATAAGAGTTCAGATTTTGCATTAGTTGAAATCAATAGTGCTGTTCCCCAGGCATGGGGTCGAGTTTTTGCAGGATGGGATAGGTCAGATGATTTTCCTAAATTTCAAGTTGGTATCCATCATCCGTCTGGGGATGTTATGAAAGTGTGTCGAGATGATAACGCAGCTACTAAAAGAATAAACGGTGATGCTCAAACATGGGAAATTGAGGGTGGAAGTGCTAGTGGCTGGGAAGTAGGGGTTACTGAACCAGGATCATCAGGGTCTGCTTTGTTTGATCAAAATGGGAGAATTATTGGACAGTTGTTTGGAGGAGGTGCTGCCTGTAATGGCACTGCCGACAACGGAGCATATGATTATTATGGACGACTAGCAGTTTCTTGGAACGCAGGTTTGTTATCTAGTACTAGATTGAGAGATTGGCTAGACCCTCAAAACTCAAATATTGAAACTTTAAATGCTTTAACAGTCACCATGGAAAGCAATGACTTTGAATTTCAAAACTCTAAACTTATAGTGTCTAGCGTTGATAATACTATTTTTGAAATTAAATTAAAAACAAGATTTAATGAACAATTAAAATTGAACGTATTTGACATTCTAGGAAGAGGCATCTCATCCAAAGAACTCAAAAGAAGCGGACTTGGCTATACTTCGAGTTTAGATATGTCAAATACACCAACTGGAATCTATATAATAAGAGTTGGAAATTCAAATGTTAGTAAAACAATAAAAATAGTAAAATACTAGCAAGACAAACAAATCGTTACTGTAACCTTTTAAAGGGGATTCATGGGTTAAATTTGTTGAGATTTAACCCACCTCAAATAAAGATTCTCCACTTTGGTACGTGCCCAAGGCGTTCGTCTCAAAAACTTTAGACTGGATTTTAGGGTTGGGCCGTCGGTAAAACAACGTATATTTATTTTTTGCCCCATCACTTCCCAGCCATAATGGGCTTCGAGAGCAACGAGTATTTGCTCCAATTTCACACCGTGTAAAGGATTGTTAGGTTGGGTTTCCATAAAAATTACCGGCGACGGTTATTATTAGACCGATTGCCACCACCCGCAGATCCCTGACGGTTGTTGCTTGGACGGCCACCACCACGTTGTTGACGGCCACCACCCTGTTTTGGTGGCACAGTCGATGCATTTGGATCTGGCTCAAAACCTTCGACAATTTCTTTCTTAAAACGCTGCTTAGTTAGTTTTTCAATAGAGGTCAAATAAGACGTTTCTTCTGCACAAACTAATGACAAGGCTACTCCGTTAGCTCCTGCCCTTCCGGTACGACCAATACGGTGTACATAATCTTCAGGAATATTAGGTAGCTCATAATTGACCACATGCGGCAATAATGGAATATCTAGTCCACGAGCGGCTATATCAGTGGCTACTAGTACTCTAATGTCTTTATTTTTAAATCCTGCCAAGGCTTTGGTTCGTGCACCCTGACTTTTATTACCATGAATAGCCATCGCAGAAATACGGGCACTTTCTAGTTTTTTACAAAGGTTATTTGCGCCGTGTTTGGTGCGTGTAAACACCAATACTTGTTGCCAATTTCCATCTTGAATCAATTTTATAAGAAGGTTTGTTTTTTTCTCTTTAGCGACTCTAAATACCTGTTGAGCTATCGCTTCAACCGTTGTGTTTTCTGGCGTTGCTTCTACAAGTGTAGGACGTTGTAAAATAGTTTGCGCTAAGCTTTTGATTTCTCTAGAAAACGTAGCCGAAAACATTAAGTTTTGACGTTTAGATGGAATCAACCCTCTAATTTTATCAATATCACGTTTAAACCCCATGTCTAACATACGGTCGGCTTCATCAAGTACAAAAATTTCTACTTTAGATAACGACAAATGGCCTTGATTTTCCAAATCGAGTAATCGTCCTGGAGTTGCCACCAAAATATCAACCCCATTTCGGAGGTGTTTAATTTGTGGGTTTTGATTCACACCACCAAATATAACGGCAGCACGAAGGTCTAAAAACTTACTATAGTGCTTTACATTTGTGTACACCTGATCAGCTAACTCTCTGGTTGGTGTTAAAACTAACGCGCGTACAGGACGGCGATGTGGCACTGGGTTTTTAGATAATATTTGCAACATTGGCAGTGTGAATCCTGCTGTTTTTCCAGTTCCTGTTTGAGCGGAAGCTAGCACATCTAACCCTTCTAGGATTGGAGGAATTGCTTTTTGTTGTATAGGAGAAGGGGTTTCGTAGCCCTGTAAACGGACGGCTTTAAGTAGGGCTTCTATAAGTCCTAAAGATTGAAATGTCATATTTTATGTTTTGAAAATGACAGTATACAATACGATAGGTCATTCTGAACGATGGTACAAAGGTACGTCTTATTTTAACTAATTTAACGCGTAAATACCAATTTAGTGTCCGTTGACAAATTAGCATCATACCCATACCCCTCCACAGCAAAGGATTTCAAGCCTTCAATTGTTTCTATCGTGTTTTCAATAATAAAACGAGTCATGTAACCCCGTGCTAGTTTTGCAAAAATAGCGATGGTTTTATATTGGTCATTTTTGAATTCTTTAAAATCGATATGAACTACCGGCACTTTAAGAGTCTTAACATCTATGGCCTTAAAATACTCTTGACTGGCTAAGTTAACAAACAATTCTCCTTCTTTTAAATCATCATTTAGAGCTGTCGTTATCTTTTGACGCCAAAATTCATACAAGTTCTTAGAAGCATCTACTGGGAACTTGGTACCCATTTCTAAACGATAGGGCTGCAGTAAATCCATAGGCTTTAAAAGTCCGTATAACCCTGAAAGAATACGAACTGTATTTTGTAGCGAATCTAATTTTGATTCTTGAATTGTATAAGCATCTAAACCGCGATATACATCTCCACTAAAGGCATAAATAGCAGGGCGTGCATTTTTGGAAGTAAAAGGAAGACTCCAAAGCTGGTTGCGATCGTAATTAAGTTGACCCAAATTAGGAGAAATATGCATAAGATCAGAGAGGTCTTTGGCCGATTTCTTTTTTAATACGTTATTTAACTGCTGAGCTTCGCTCAAAAAGGAGCTTTCTGTGCTAAAAGAGGTTGGTAATTCGCTCTCATAGTTTAATGATTTCGCTGGTGATATGACTAGTTTCATAGAATACAATTATAACTCAAAGTTAACAAGTAAGCTGGAACAGTCAAAGTAATCCACTAAAAAAATTAGTCTTCGACTAAATGATTAGAATACGTTTGCCATTTCTCAATACAGGTCTGCATATCTTTTGGTATTTCTGTGGTAAAAGACATTATTTCGCCTGTAGTTGGATGTACAAAGCCTAAGGTTTTGGCATGCAAAGCTTGACGTGGCAAGGTTTTGAAACAGTTATCTACAAACTGCTTGTATTTAGTAAATGTGGTTCCTTTTAAAATGCGTTCACCTCCATATCGTTCGTCGTTAAAAAGCGTATGTCCGATATGCTTCATATGCACCCGTATTTGATGCGTACGACCGGTTTCTAAACGGCATGTCACTAAAGTGACGTAACCTAATCGCTGAAGCACTTTATAATGAGTAACTGCAGGCTTTCCTTTATCAGCTTCATCTTCTAAATAGACTGTGTTTTGTAATCTGTTTTTTGGATGACGACCAATATTCCCTTCGATAGTGCCTTCATCTGAATCCATATTACCCCATACCAATGCAACATATTCACGCTCACTAGTTTTGGCCTTAAATTGGGCAGACAAATGAGCCATTGCAAGTTCTGTTTTGGCTACAACCAACAACCCACTAGTGTCTTTATCAATTCTATGCACTAAGCCAGGACGGTTACTGCTATTATTGGGTAGGTTTTCAAAATGAAATGTAAGGGCGTTAATCAAGGTTCCTGAATAATTTCCATGTCCTGGGTGAACTACCATTCCAGGCGCTTTATTCACAACCAGTAAATCGTCATCTTCATAAACAACATCAATTGGTATATCTTCGGGAACTAATAAGTTTTCATAAGGAGGATGCTCAAATAAAACTCTAATCTTATCAAAAGGTTTGACCTTATAATTCGACTTGACAGGGATATTATTAACTAAAATACTACCGCCTTTGGCTGCTGCTTGTATTTTATTACGTGTTGCATTTTCAACAAAATTCATGAGATACTTGTCTATTCTCAACGGCTGCTGCCCTTTTTCTACTGTAAAAGCATGGTGTTCATGCAGTTCACTTGCAGTCTCTAAAAACTCGTTTGATTGTTCCATTATTTGTTGTTACTTTCGAATGCCGTTCCCTAAAACGAGGTCGAGTATCGAAGTTTTTGGAAGCATCGTACCTGCTTCAATGATTTGGCCTTTATAGCGTATTTCTAAAACTTCATCTTTCCCTAAATCGTCTTTGTAAGTCAAAGATCCTATCTGAAAACCTAATGCTTCTAAGGATGGTTTAGTTTGACGAAAAGTGCGTCTAATCACATCGGGAACCGCAAAAGACCGGTAACCAGAAGGATTAAGAATTAAATATATTTTTCGATCTTCCTTTACCTGGCTTCCAGCTATCGGGTCTTGCTCAATAACAGCCCCCTTTGGATATCTTGGGTTGAAATTTGAGGAATCTTGAACTTCACTTCTAAGATCATTTTCTTGGAGGAGCGTATGAGCGACTTGATAGGATTTTCCGGTAAGACTAGGCACCGATACAAATAACCCGTGGTTTGTGTACGTCTTAAGCCATTTTAAGGATAAAAACCCAAAAACAATTAGAACAACTAATGCATAAATTAATTGCTTAATAAGTGATTTGCTAAATACGAATCTAATGAAATTCATGGGTGTTTGTAATAAAGTAACAAATCTAATCAAATAATTCTGTCCTTAAAATCTTTAGCTTGTTTAGTTTATAGTAAATATATTTAGTTCAAAATGAATTTGATTTAATTTAAAAGTAATATTTTTACTGTATATATAGTGCACATGAAAAAAAACATAGCCATCATAATGGGCGGATATTCGAGTGAATATCTCATTTCTTTAAAAAGTGGAAGTGTTGTATCCGACAGTTTACCCCCCAAACTGTATAACTCCTATAACATCCACATTTTTAAAGACAAATGGGTCTATGTAAATAAAGACTTAGAAGAATTCCCTGTAAATAAATCAGATTTCACTATTAGCTTGGATGGCATTAAAATTAAATTTGACTGTGTCTTTAACGCGATTCACGGCGCTCCAGGAGAAGACGGCACCATGCAAGCCTATTTCAAATTATTATCTCTTCCTCATACGAGCTGCAATATGTACCAAGCAGCCCTTACATTTAATAAAAGAGACTGCTTAAGTGCTTTAAAACCCTACGGGATCATTAGTGCTGATGCTTATTTTTTAAATGCTGGAGATCCTGTAGACTCTTCTGTGATTGAAACAGCTGTTGGGTTTCCGTGTTTTGTAAAAGCCAATAAAGCTGGTAGTAGTTTTGGAGTTACCAAAGTCTATTCAAAAGAGGAGCTCCCAAAGGCTATTGAAGTAGCATTTGAAGAAGATGATGAACTTATTATAGAATCGTTCTTAGATGGCACTGAGGTTTCTGTAGGAGTTATCCGCTACAAAGGAGAGGTGACTGTCCTTCCAATTACAGAGATTGTTACAGACAATGATTTTTTTGATTATGAAGCTAAATATTTAGGAAAATCTGAAGAAATCACCCCCGCACGCATAAGTGAAACGCAAGAATCCAAAGTAAGAGACGTTGCTAAATATATTTATGAAATTTTGAAGTTAGATGGATTTTCAAGAAGTGAATTTATTTTTAAAGATGGCAAACCATATCTTTTAGAAGTTAATACAGTTCCAGGATTTACCAGAGAAAGCATCTTGCCACAACAAGCTTTAAATGCTGGAATCTCATTGTCAGACTTGTTTCATAACGCGATCGAAGAGGCTCTTCAGAAAAATCATTAACTTTACCATATGAAAAAAGCAATTTTCCCAGGGTCCTTCGACCCTATAACACTTGGACATGTTGATATCATAAATAGAGGGGTAACCTTATTTGACGAAGTTATTATAGCGATTGGTGAAAACTCTACGAAAAATTATATGTTTTCACTTGATGAACGCATAGCATTTATTGAAAGAGCTTTTAAGGACAATCCAAAAGTAAGAGTCATGAGTTATAGTGGATTGACTATTGAGTTTTGTAAAGAAATAGGGGTTGATTTTATTCTAAGAGGCTTACGGAACCCTGCTGATTTTGAATTTGAAAAAGCCATTGCCCATACCAACCGACACTTATCTACGCTTGAAACGGTCTTCCTGTTAACGTCTGCTCAGACTTCATTTATCTCATCATCTATTGTAAGAGAAATTATTCGCTTTGAAGGAGACTATAAAAAATTAGTCCCAAGTTCAGTTAGAGTATGATAAATTACAATTTATAATCTGATAGCCCTTTTGAAAATGCTTCTGGATTTTCGGCTAAATGATAACGAGGATCATCAATTGCGTCTAATATAACCTCTTTAAAAATTGGGCTTGATTTGTGTAATAAAATCTTACAATCTTCACTCAAATGTTTTAAATGAATCTTTTTACCATCCTCTTTATACTTTGTTACTAGATTAAAAATTGACTCAATCGCAGAATGATCGCTAATGCGGGATTCTATGAAATCAATTTCTACTGAATTCGGATCATTTTTAACATCAAACTTATCGTTAAAAGCCGTAATACTTCCAAAAAACAATGGACCCCATATTTCGTAAACTTTAGTACCATCTTCTTTAGTGCGTTTTCGTGCACGAATACGTTTCGCATTCTCCCAAGAAAAAACCAGTGCACTGACAATAACCCCAGAAATCACAGCGATTGCTAAATCAAAAAACACAGTCATTGAAGATACTAGTATCAATACAAATACATCTGTTCTTGGTATTTTATTAATGATTCTAAAACTTGACCATGCAAAGGTTCCAAATACAACCATAAACATAACGCCCACAAGAGCCGCAATTGGTACTTGTTCTATAAGTCCTGAAGCAAATAATATAAATGCCAACAACGCTAAAGCAGCCACAATTCCTGATAAACGACCTCTACCGCCGCCTTTGATATTGATAATCGACTGTCCTATCATTGCACAGCCTCCCATACCTCCAAACAATCCAGTAATAATATTTGCGCCCCCTTGTGCCATACATTCTCTGTTAGAATTTCCACGAGTTTCTGTAAGCTCATCTATTAAATTGAGGGTCATTAACGATTCAATAAGTCCAATAGCTGCAAGGATCAAAGCATAAGGTCCAATAAATTTGAGCGTTGCTAAATTCAATGGAATCTTGTCAAAAATTTCCCATTGAGGAAGTGGCAACCCCCCTTTAAGGCCTTCGCCTCCACCATCTCTAATAAAACTTCCTACAGTGGCAACATCTAAATTTCCAAAAATAACTATCGCAGAAACAACTAAAATAGCCACTAAAGCTTCAGGAAGTTTTTTGGTGATTTGCGGCAAACCAAACATAATCGCCATGGTTAAGGCTACAAGTCCAACCATGGTAAACAAAGAAACTCCTTGCATCCAAACCATTTCTCCGTTTTCGGACGTCATAAACATACTCAATTGAGATAAGAAAATAACAATGGCCAAACCATTAACAAAGCCCATCATTACAGGATGTGGTATCAAACGAACAAATTTACCCAGTTTAAACAGGCCCGCAAAAACTTGGATAATACCCATTAAAATAACGGTCATGAATAGGTAGTAAAGACCTAATTCATCGCCTTCAGCACCCATTGCATTTCCTCTTGCAACAAGACTTACCATGACAACGGCAAGCGCACCAGTTGCTCCACTAATCATACCTGGACGACCTCCAAAAATAGACGTAATCAATCCAATCATGAAAGCAGCATAAAGCCCGACCAAGGGATCGACACCTGCAACAAAAGCAAAAGCTACAGCTTCAGGAACTAAGGCCAAAGCAACGGTTAAGCCGCTTAATACATCATTTTTTACATTACTAGATCGTTTACTTATAAACTCCATCATTTTGTTTCAGTTTTTGCAGGGCAAAAATAAACTTATTGAAAGGGATACCAACTGTAAAGGAACTTTATTTGAAGAAATTTATGGAAATAACTAGTTTATATGCTTTAGACAAGTAGTTTAATATTGGCATAAGAGTTACTTAAAACTTTTTTAAGCTTGGATTCAGGAATCCATTTCACTTTTGTAATACCTTCTTTTTCTTGAGGTATTAATTCACCGTCATATTCAGAATACATTTTAAACCAGTAGGTAACTTTAATCTGATATCGGTCAAGTCTCTTAAATATATGATACGTAATTTCTAAAGGCTTCGTAATCGAAAGACCAGAAATACCGGTTTCTTCCTCAACTTCTCGAAGAGCTGTTTGATTAATTGTTTCTTTAGGCTCCGCCTTTCCTTTAGGAAGATCCCACTTACCGTTTCTAAAAATAAATAATATATCTCCTTTTGGATTGTAAACCTTCCCTCCTGCTGCAATCACATTAGGCAATAGAGATAAAAACTTTTTTAAAAGCTCATCTTTATCAGAACCAATAAGATGCACCGCATCATATTTATCTTTTTTAAGTTTAGAAAGCACTTTGTTAATATCTACAGAGTCAATCAAGAAATTCTTGAAGTTTGTTTCCGTTTCTACCTTCGTAGTTAAGATTATTGGTTTATTACCAACAAATATTTTATACATTGTTAATTAAAAACAAATTAATAGAAAGTAAAAGTAGTATTTTTTAGTAATTTTGGCACATGATTTTCAACAAAAGTACAGCCAAAAAAACTGCTGAAGTTTTACTTCAGATAAATGCCATCAAATTAAATCCTAGAGATCCCTTTACTTGGGCCTCAGGATGGAAGTCTCCTATCTATTGCGACAATCGAATGGTATTATCATTTCCAGCAGTCAGAAACTATATCAAAGAAGAAATTGCTAAGAATTTAGAAAAAGAGTTCGGCAAACCAGATGTTATTGCTGGAGTCGCTACTGGCGCAATTGGCATCGGTGCTTTAGTTGCAGAATTTCTTGGACTTCCATTTATTTATGTACGTCCTCAAGCAAAAAAACATGGTCGACAAAATCAAATTGAAGGGTTTGTTGAAAAAGGACAAAACGTAGTCCTTATTGAAGATCTAATCAGTACAGGCAACAGTAGCTTAGTCGCTGTAGATGCTTTAAAAGCAGTAGGAGTGAATGTGAAAGGAATGGTAGCCATATTTACTTATGGCTTTGATATTTCTAAAGAAAATTTCAAAACTAACAACGTAACCCTTTTTACACTTAGTAATTATGAGAGCCTTTTAGAGCAAGCACAGGACACCAACTTCATTAATCAAAATGAAGCCGATATTTTATCTAAATGGAATACGAACCCTTCGGAATGGACCGGTAAATAAATTTAACTATGATTCTAGAATCCCCTAAAGTAAGTGTAGAAAAATCTGCTCAAATGGTTTTTGACTTCTTGATGGATGTTAAAAACTTCAAACCTTTGATGCCAGAAAATACTAGCAAATTTGAACTTATGGACGATGAAACGTTTTTGTTTGCTTTAAGCGGAATGCCAGAAATTGTACTGGAAAAAAAATCTGTAGAAAGCCCAACAAATATAGTCTTGGGAGCTGCTGGAGGAAAACTAGACTTTTCTTTAACTGCAGTAATTGAATCGATATCAGAAAATAAAAGTGAAGTTCAGCTAACTTTTGATGGCGATTTTAATGCCATGATGGCCATGATGATTAAAGGACCCATATCAAAATTTATTGAAACTCTAGCTCTTAACATCCCAAAAAATTGTATTTAATATAAAAGTTTTAATTCTTTTAAATCAAACTCTTTATTAGAATCTTCCATCTGAAGAGCTAATTTACCTGAAGAAGAAACCCCTCTTATAATTCCTATAAACGTACTTTTATCAGGATTCATGAAAGTAGAGGGTTTATCCTTTCTAAACAAATAGGATTCGTATTCGGCATTTAAAGGTTTGCTTCCATTTTTGGAATACAACTTAAAGTACATTTTTAGCTTGTCAATAATTTTAGCCAACAACTCATCTTTATTAACAGCTAAGGGTAAAATACTTTTTAATGAACTCACTTTAGTCAACCCTTCAAATACTACTTGATTAACATTAAGCCCAATTCCAATAACAGCGTATTCAATTTGTTGGTGCTTAATAACGTTTTCTATTAATATGCCAGATATTTTACAATGGTCTGACAAAATGTCGTTTGGCCACTTTATAGACAGTTTAGGAACATTGAAAGCTTCAAGCGACTTGAGAATCGACAACGAAACTAATATGTTGAGTAAGAATTGTTCATGAGGTTTAATGGCTATATTTTTCTTTAAAACACTAAAAGTCAAGTTTTTACCCTTATCAGACAGCCAAGTAGAACCTCTTTGACCACGACCATTCGTTTGATGATTTGCAGAAACTACACAAAAATCTTCCAACGCACCTTCAATAACCAATTGCTTCAAATAATTGTTCGTAGAGTCTGTGGCATTAAGTTTGATTAATTGCATAGGAGTTATCAAGGTTTTAAATTATAATTTAATTAAGACAATATAACACGTTTAGAGCCAAAAAAGTAATAAATTTGCAAAGCAAAAATATTTTATGACAACAAACACACCTAGCTCGGATGATATAATCACTTTCACTTTAAATGGAATTGAGGATGTAAAGGGCCAAAATATAACAATTTTAGATTTAAGAGAACTTGAAAATACCGTTTGTGATTACTTTATTATTTGTGATGGAACATCTAACACACAAGTAAACGCTATTGTAAGTTCAATACAAAAAAAAGTCAGCAAAAATACAAAGGACAAACCTTGGCATATTGAAGGCAGTGAAAATGCTGAATGGGTTCTAATGGACTATGTTCATGTCGTTGTTCATGTCTTTCAAAAACACATTCGTGAGTATTATGACATTGAGAACCTTTGGGGGGATGCTAAGATTACAGAAATAGAAACTAGTTACTAAAAACATACGCATGTCGAAAGATAAAAAACCAAAAAATACTAAGCAAAATGCCTATTGGATATATGGAACTGCAATCGTTCTAATTATTGCATTTAACGTTTTTTCAGGGGGCTTTGGAGATTCTTCAGGGGCATCAACTACTCCTTCACAGTTTTTTAAATACCTAAAAGATGGGGATGTAAAAAAAGTAGAAATTGTAAATAAACGAGAGGCTTTAGTTTACTTAACAACTCAGGCAAGCTCAAAAGATATTCACAAAAAAAACAAGAAAGAACAACTGTTTCCAACTGCTTCATCAGGACCAAATTACCAATTTGAATTTGGGGATGTACAATTATTTCAAAAGCAGTTAGAAGATACAATAAATGAAGAGGATCTAGATACTGCACTTAATTTCAAAACAGAAACTAATGCGTGGGGGGAAATTTTATCCTCACTTATACCATTTATATTAATAATTGGTGTTTGGATATTCATCATGCGACGTATGTCTGGCGGCGGCGGCGGCGGCGGCGGCGGTCAGATTTTTAACATAGGGAAATCTAAAGCCAAGTTATTTGATGAGAAACTTGAAACCAAAACAACGTTTAAAGATGTAGCGGGACTGGAAGGAGCTAAAGAAGAAATACAAGAAATTGTTGACTTCCTGAAGCATCCAGAAAAATACACGGCTTTAGGTGGAAAAATACCTAAAGGTGCCTTGTTAGTAGGACCTCCAGGTACTGGAAAAACATTATTGGCTAAAGCAGTGGCTGGAGAAGCAAAAGCACCCTTTTTCTCTTTGTCAGGTTCAGATTTTGTAGAAATGTTTGTTGGGGTTGGAGCCTCTAGAGTAAGAGATTTGTTTAAACAAGCCAAAGAAAAAGCACCTTCTATTATTTTTATTGATGAGATTGATGCTATTGGAAGGGCTAGAGGGAAAAGCAATTTTTCAGGGTCAAATGATGAAAGAGAAAACACTCTTAATCAATTATTAACCGAAATGGATGGCTTTGGAAGCAACTCGAATGTGATTGTTTTAGCTGCGACAAATCGTGCAGATGTGCTAGATAAAGCACTCATGAGAGCTGGAAGGTTTGACAGACAGATTTATGTTGATTTACCAGATGTAAGAGAAAGAAAAGAGATATTTGAAGTGCATTTAAAGCCTTTAAAAAAATCGGACGACTTGGATACTGATTTTCTATCTAAACAAACTCCTGGTTTTTCAGGAGCAGATATAGCAAATGTATGTAATGAAGCGGCATTAATAGCTGCAAGAAGTGATAAGAAATCAGTTGAAAAACAGGATTTCTTAGACGCTGTAGATCGAATAGTTGGAGGTCTTGAAAAGAAAAATAAAATAATCACCCCTAGTGAAAAAAGAGCCGTTGCTTTTCACGAAGCTGGACACGCCACAGTAAGCTGGATGCTAGAACATGCCGCTCCGCTTGTAAAGGTTACTATCGTACCTAGAGGGCGCTCGTTAGGAGCTGCGTGGTACCTTCCTGAAGAACGCTTAATCGTTAGACCTGAGCAAATGTTAGACGAAATGTGTGCTGCTTTAGGCGGAAGAGCAGCTGAAAAAGTAATATTTGACAAAATATCTACAGGAGCCTTGAGTGATTTAGAAAAAGTTACAAAACAAGCCAGAGCAATGGTTACCGTATATGGTTTAAGTGATAAAATTGGCAACATCACTTACTATGATTCTTCAGGTGAAAACGAATACGGCTTTTCTAAGCCCTACAGCGAACGCACCGCTGAGCTTATTGATAAAGAGATATCTACAATTATTGAAGCCCAATACCAAAGAGCAATTGTGTTGCTAGAAAAGAATAAAGACAAACTAACTGAACTGGCTGAAGTTCTTTTGAAAGAAGAAGTTATTTTTAAAGATAATTTAGAAAACATATTTGGCAAACGTCCTTTTAAAAAGGAAGAAGCTATTGAGCCTAAAAAAGAAATAACGTTGAAGGATGAAAAAAAAGATGAGGAAGAATAAAACCAAAAATAAGCCTCATTTAAAACTTAAGGGGTTATTAAATTTTTTATCTTTGAATTAATATAAGTTCAACACTTATATCTAAGATAAACAATGAGTGTATTTAGTAAAATATTTGGTTCAAATTCCGACAAATCAAAAGACAAGTCAGAAAAGAAGGAACAGCATAAATTCTTGCCTGATGAAAACGCTCCTGTAGATGAAGCTTTCACTATGAATTTCAACAATAATGGTGGTAAATTTCTTTACTGCGAAACGATTGATGAAGTTCAAAGTAATCTAGAAAAAATTGTTGAAGAAAACAACTGGAGTACTAAAACGGCTCTCATACTTAACGAGCGCTTAAAAGAAAAATTCAAAGGATTTAATTTTAATACCACCACAAAATCCGAAGATGCAGATTTTTTATTTACTACATGTGAATATTTGATCGCCAGCGATGGTTCTTTATTAATTTCCTCCAACCAAATTGCTGAAAAAAAATTAGCAGAACTTCCAAAAGATTTCGTTGTATTTGCTACTACAAGCCAATTTGTAGAAAACATCAGTACTGGTCTGCAAGGAATAAAGGTACAAAATAAAAAAAATATCCCCTCCAATATCACTACGATCAAACACTTTAAAGTCGATGAGACTAATAATTTTTTAAGTTATGGAAGTAGTTCAAAAAACCTATATTTGCTACTATTAGAAGATTTATAACGCAAGTATTGAAAGAGCTTACAAAAAGAATTTTATCCGGTATAATGTTTGTGATTATATTAATCACATGCATACAGAATAAGTATGTTTGCATTGGACTGTTTTATGTTTTCGGACTTGTTTGCTTGATGGAATTCAATAGACTGATAAAGCAAAAAAGTTCTGTTTCATATCTCATATTTACAAGCATTTACATTCTATTTTCTTTAGGAGAAATACTGTTTGGTACTGGCGAAGTAATAAACCAATTATCTCAAATATTTCATGTCCTAGGCATTTTTGTAAATCTATTTTTGATTAGAGATTTATTTTCATCAAAAGAATTACCTAACCTGATTTCTAATCAATTTATCAACACTACATTCTATATTAGTAGTGGATTTGTGTTTTTAATTTTAATCGCGTTTAACTTTGGAGACTATAATCCCCAAATTATTCTAGGTATATTTATGCTCATATGGGCTAACGACAGCTTTGCTTATATTGTTGGTAAAAATTTTGGTAAACAAAAATTATTTTCGAGTATCTCTCCAAAAAAGACAGTAGAAGGTTTTTTAGGAGGCGTATTTTTTGCGGCACTTAGTAGTTATTTTATTGCGCTCATAGCACCTTCGTTAAGTTTTACAAACTGGCTAATAATCAGCGTACTAGTTAGTGTGTTTGGAACCTTAGGCGACTTAGTGGAATCAAAATACAAACGACAAGCAGCTGTTAAAGACAGTGGGAAAATAATGCCTGGCCATGGTGGCATGTTAGATCGTTTAGATAGTGCTATATTTGCAGCGCCGTTTATTTATTTATTTTTAAGAATATTAAATTATGTTTCATAAAGAAGGTCAAAAAATAATTTTAGGAACCCTGTTTTTAGTAGGAGGAAGTTTCTTAGTGTTAGACAGTACTATTGAATTGCAGTGGCTTCTAAAACTCATTCAACTTACTTTACTTGTAGTCCTAGTTTTAATATTACAGTTTTTCAGGAACCCCAAACGTCATACTCAAAAAAACGATGCACAGGTTATTTCCCCTGTAGATGGAAAAGTTGTGGTCATTGAGGAAGTTGAGGAGACTGAATATTTCAAAGAAAAACGTCTTCAAGTTAGTATTTTCATGTCCCCGATAAATGTTCATGTAACACGCTACCCAGTTGGTGGATCTGTACTATTTAGCAAATACCATCCTGGTAAATATTTAGTAGCTTGGCATCCGAAAGCTAGTACTGAAAATGAACGCACTACCATAGTCGTTGAAAACAAAGTTTACGGAAAAGTATTGTACCGTCAAATAGCAGGTGCGATGGCACGACGTATTGTGAACTACGCAAAAGAAGGACAAAAAATTGAACAAGGAACGGACGCAGGATTTATAAAATTTGGTTCGAGAGTTGATTTATTCTTGCCTTTAGATACAAAAATTAAAGTTAAACTAAACCAAACAGTTAAAGGTGGTGAGTGCATCATTGCTGAAGTGTGATATGAATTCTGAGGCATTAGAAATAGAATTTAGAGAAGCTGTTGATAGTATCAACAGTCATAAAGAGCCGTTTCCTGCGGATACTTTACTGAAATTATATGCTTATTATAAGAAATCAACTAATGACTATACCAGACCAAGCAGTAGTAAAGCAATAATTAACGCCTTTAAAACTAATGCGCTGTTTCAAGCTGAAGACATAACTCAAGATCAGGCCAAACAACGCTATATTGACCTCGCTAACAACTATTTACTTTATAGAAAGTAATATTACTTTAAATTTATTAAACTTGCTCTTAGAGTCTCTATCTTAGCAACTGCATCTGATTCTTTTTTCTTTTCACTAGCTACAACTTGCTCCGGCGCTCCAGAAACAAAACGTTCATTTGATAATTTCTTTTGAACAGATCTCAAAAACCCTTCTGTATATTTAAGTTCCTCTTCTATTTTTACAATTTCTGCTTCTACATCAATAGCATCATTTGCGGGAATAAAATACTCGTTAGACTTAACCCTAAATGACAATGCATTATCAACAGAGGTTGTGGTATAAGTCAAGCTTGTGAGGTTTCCAAGTTTGGATATTACTGAATCAAAATCCTTGACCTGAGATTCGTTGTTCAATACCAATAAATCAATTGGGTTTTTAAAAGCAATATTCTTTTCTTTCCTAATTGTTCGAATTCCTGATACCACCTCAGCAGTAAACTCAAAACCTTCTAAAACAGTGTGGTCGTATGATTTTATTTCTGGCCAAGAAGCAATAATTAAGGCTTGTTCCGGAGTTCTTTTTTCTAAGATTTGCCAAATTTCTTCTGTTAGAAATGGCATGAAAGGGTGAAGTATTTTCAAATTAGACTCTAAAATACTTACTACAGAGTCATACGTTTTTTTATCAATTGGAGCTTCACAGGCCGGTTTTACCATTTCCAATAGCCAAGAACAAAAATCATCCCAAATTAGTTTATAGGTAGTCATCAAAGCGTCACTTAATCTATACTTGCTAAAATGATCTTCAATTTCAACTAATGTTTTCTGAAATTTAGCTTGATACCAATTTATAGCTGTAGCTGCATAGTCAGGCTGAGTAATCTCGGCAACCTCCCACCCATCAATAAGTCGAAATGCATTCCATATTTTATTTCCAAAGGCTTTTCCTTGTTGACATAATGCTTCATCAAACATTAAATCATTTCCAGCCGCTGAACTTAACAACAAACCAACTCGAACACCATCGGCTCCGAAGTCTTCAATAAGTTTAAGTGCATCTGGTGAATTACCCAAAGACTTACTCATTTTACGACGTTGTTTATCTCTAACAAGCCCAGTGAAGTACACGTTAGTAAACGGCTTTTGATCTTTCAATTCATAACCTGCTACAATCATCCGCGCCACCCAGAAAAACAAAATATCTGGACCGGTTACTAAATCATTAGTTGGATAGTAATATTTTATATCCTCGTTTTCAGGATTTCTAATACCATCAAACACAGACATTGGCCACAACCAAGATGAAAACCAGGTGTCAAGCACATCTTTGTCTTGAATTAAGTCCTTTAATTCTAATTTATTATTTCCGGACTTTTCTTTCGCTAATTCTAAGGCTCCTTCAATTGTTTCAGCGACTACAAAATCGTCTTTTCCGTCACCGAAATAATAGGCTGGAATCTGTTGACCCCAAAATAATTGCCTAGATATATTCCAATCGCGGATGTTTTCCATCCAATGTCGATAGGTGTTTTCGAATTTTTTTGGAAATAAATTAATGGTTTGGTCTTCTAAAACGGCTTTAATTGCTGGTTTAGCAAGTGTTTCCATTTTTAAAAACCACTGATCAGACAGGCGGGGTTCTATCACTTCTTTGGTTCGTTCCGATGTCCCCACTTTGTGTAAGTGTTGTTCGGTTTTAATCAGATAGCCCTTTGCTTCTAATTCTTTTGATATTTCTTTTCGAACCACAAACCGATCTTTGCCTTCATAGTGTAGTCCAAAGCTATTCAGAGTAGCATCTGCGTTAAATATATCAATCACTTCTAATTGATACCTATCTCCTAATACTTTATCGTTTTGATCATGTGCTGGAGTCACTTTTAGACAACCAGTTCCAAACTCAATATCTACATAATCATCTTCTATAATAGGAATCACACGATCACACAAAGGCACAATTGCCTTTTTTCCTTTAAGATGCTTGTAACGTTCATCATTAGGATTTATACAAATTGCTGCATCTCCAAGTATCGTTTCTGGACGGGTTGTTGCTATTGTGATAACTTCATCACTATCTTGAATTTTATAATTTAAATAATATAAATTTCCTTGACGTTCTTCAAATATAACTTCCTCATCAGAAAGTGTTGTTTGTGCTTGTGGGTCCCAATTAACCATCCTAAATCCTCTGTAAATCAGACCTTTATTAAATAAATCTATAAACACCTTAATTACAGATTCACTCATATCATCGTCCAAAGTAAATTTAGTACGATCCCAATCGCAAGAACAGCCTAGTTTTTTTAATTGCTCAAGAATAACCCCACCATATTCATCTGTCCAATCCCAAGCATGTTTCATAAACTCAGCTCTTGATAGGTCATTTTTATTGATCCCTTGTTCTTTCAATCTAGCAACCACCTTAGCTTCCGTTGCGATAGACGCATGGTCAGTCCCAGGTACCCAACAAGCATTTTTACCTAGTAAGCGTGCGCGACGTACTAATACATCTTGTATGGTATTATTAAGCATGTGCCCCATATGCAAGATACCGGTTACATTTGGTGGAGGGATTACAATGGTGTAAGGCTCTCTGGAATCAGGAGTTGAATGGAAATACTTATTGGTCATCCAATAGTCATACCATTTGTTTTCAACAGCTAATGCATCATATTTTGAGGGAATCGACATACTATGGAATAGTTTATATTTTTAAAGGACAAAAGTACTCATATTTTATTTTCTTTAAAATTATTATTTGAAATTATATGATTACATTTTTGTAGTTTAAAAATAAGTACCTAAATTTACTAATAACAAATACCATATCATGAAAAACATTCTAAGCTTATTATTTATTTCCTTTTTTAGCATTTCAATCTATGCTCAAGATAAAGTCGCAAAAATAGAATTCGAATCTGAGACAATCGATTACGGAACTATTGAAAAAGGATCGGACGGAGTGCGTGTTTTTAAATTTAGAAATACTGGAGATGCTCCTTTAATTGTATCAAATGTAAAGTCTAGTTGTGGATGTACAGTTCCTAAAAAACCAACCGAGCCTATTTTACCTGGTGAAAATGGAGAAATAGAAGTAAAATATGACACAAATCGTGTTAATCCAATTCGAAAAACTATTACAGTAACTTCAAATGCCGAAACCCAAACAGTAGCCTTAAAAATTAAAGGGACTGTGATTGATTCTAGTAAATCATCAGTCATTGTAGATAAAAACAAAAGTGTCTTAGAAAAATAAAATCAACAACTAAAGTGAAATTTCAAAGCTCCCTTATGGGAGCTTTTTGTATTTAAACCTCCTTACAAATTATTTATATTTGATGGAAATTAGACGTAAGCAAAAAAATAATTACCTAATTATTTAAATATTAGTTAAAGCGCTTTACTTTGTACTAACTTTAAGATAAATTTGTAAACAACAGTTATTCATAAACGATGCCAAAAATTTCTACTAAAGGAGACTTAATGCCTCAATCGCCTATCCGTAAGCTGGTCCCTTTCGCAGAGCAAGCTAAAAAAGAAGGCGTTAAAGTATTCCACTTAAATATTGGTCAACCTGACATCAAAACCCCTGAAGTTGCGCTAAAAGCAATAAAAAACTGTGACTTAGAAGTGCTAGAATACAGCAGATCTGAAGGTTCAGAGACATACCGAGAAAAACTTTCTGAATACTATAAAAAAAATGACATTCAAATAGGTTCAGAGGATATAATTATAACTACAGGGGGGAGCGAAGCGCTACTTTTTTGCTTTGGCAGTATAATGGACCTTGGGGATGAAGTCATAATTCCTGAGCCTTTTTATGCTAATTACAATGGGTTTTCTGTTGCGCAAGGCGTAACAGTAGTTCCGGTTGTATCGGGAATTGAAACTAATTTTGCCCTACCTCCTATTGCTGATTTTGAAGCCTTAATAACGCCCAAAACAAAAGCTATATTGATTTGTAATCCAGGAAATCCTACTGGATATCTATACAGTAAGGAAGAAATTCATGAATTAGCTATACTAGTTAAAAAACACGATTTATTTCTAATTGCAGATGAAGTATATCGAGAATTCACATATGATGGTCTTGAGCATTACTCAATTATGCAAGAAAAAGGAATTGAATCCAATGCGATAATAATTGACTCTGTTTCTAAGAGATATAGCATGTGTGGCGCAAGAATTGGATGCATTGTAAGTAGAAACAAAGCCGTACTTAATACAGCTTTAAAATTTGCTCAAGCTCGATTATCACCCCCCACTTATGGGTTAATCGCCAGTGAAGCGGCATTGGAAACTCCGGATAGTTATTTCAGTGAAGTTATCACTGAATATGTTGAACGTAGAAATGTATTGGTTAAAGAACTTGAAAAGATTGAGGGTGTAAAAGTTGCAATCCCAAATGGTGCATTTTATTGCATTGTTGAATTGCCTGTTTCAGACACTGACGAATTTGCCAAATGGATGCTAGAAACATTTAGACTTGAGAACAAAACTATCATGGTGGCGCCTGCGGCTGGATTTTATTCAACTGTAGGACTTGGAAAAAATCAAGTAAGAATTGCATATGTTTTAAATACAGAAGAGTTAATAATTTCTGTAGCTATTCTCAAAGCTGCACTCAAAGAATACAACTCCTAGTGGTTATCAAAAATAACATATCGCTAAAGGATTTAAATACATTTGGAATGAGTGCAGCAGCAAAAGAGTTTGCAACAATTGAATCTAAAAAAGATTTGATTGCAGCTTTAAATACAAATCCCTCTAATATGCTAATCCTTGGAGGTGGCAGTAATATGTTACTCACAAAAAACGTGGATGCTTTGGTTTTACATATCAATATTAAAGGGATTAAAGTGATTTCAAATTCTGAGAATAAGGTAAGAGTTGAAGTTGCTGCAGGAGAAAATTGGCATGAATTTGTGTCTTGGTGCCTCGATAAAAATTATGGTGGCGTTGAAAATTTATCATTAATTCCAGGGAATGTGGGGACAGCCCCTATTCAAAATATTGGTGCATACGGGGTTGAATTGAAAGATTCTTTCATAAGCTGTGAAGCGCTTCATATTGACACTAAAGAACTTAGAAAGTTTACAAAAAAAGACTGTAATTTTGGATATAGAAATTCCGTTTTCAAAGAAGAGCTAAAAGGACAATACATTATCACTTCCGTCATATTTGAATTAAGTAGTCATCAGCATGCTATGAAAACAAATTACGGTGCTATTGAAGCCGAACTTAAAAAAAATAGTGTCGCTAACCCTACTATTCAAGACATATCAACCGCAGTAATATCTATTAGGAACTCAAAACTTCCTAATCCAAAAGTTTTAGGAAATAGTGGGAGTTTTTTCAAGAACCCAGTTATTGCACATTCTAAATTTGAAATTATAAAAGAACAATTTCCAGAAATACCCCATTATATAGTTTCAAGTTCAACTGTTAAAATTCCTGCAGGATGGCTAATAGAAACAGCAGGGTTTAAAGGTAAAAATTTTGGTAATTATGGTGTTCATGACAAACAAGCACTGGTCTTAGTCAACTACGGAAATGCCTCAGGAAAAGACTTGCTGGAGCTTTCAATACAGATTCAAGAAGCTATTTTAATTATTTTTGGCATTCATTTAGAAAGTGAAGTTAACATCTTATAGCCAATCTGCTTTTTAGTGAACCTTGGTATTAAGCACTAGAGATTTAGGTTCAAAACAACAAAAAATCCTTACGATAATAGAAACATTGGGAACAAAGTGAGTACCTAAAAACTGTGTAATAGCATAAGTTATAAAAACTAATGCTAGACCGAAAAAATATACTGCTATTCCATATTCACAAAAAACAAGCTAAAAATTCTCGAAAATTGTATCTTTGAAAAAAAAAAGATGGCTTTACTTTTAATTACACTCGGACTTTTGGGAATTGCTGTTGCCGGCATATCTATAAAAATATGGGCACAAAAAGATGGTGAATTTGCAGGAACTTGCGCAAGCCAAAATCCAATGCTTAACAAAGATGGAGAGGCATGTGGCTTTTGTGGGAAAACTGCTGAAGAGTATAAAGACTGCTCTGAGCCTCAGCATACATAAGCATATTAAACTAAAGGTTATATTGTTTAGCGAATTCATCTTCGCTGATAAATCCCCTATATATTGGAAATAAATAATATCATTCAGGAAGCTAAAAAAAACAATCAAATTGCATTCAACACTTTGTTGCATATGTTTTGGAATGATGTTTATGGCTTTCTAATTAAACGAACCCGTAATGAAAATGATGCTGAGGACATTACAATCGAAACATTTTCAAAGGCCTTTGAGAAAATTGAAACATTTGATGAAAAATTTAAATTCAAAACATGGCTTATTACAATCGCAAAAAACACACATTCTGATAGCTTAAGGAAACAAAAAATATCTCTTAGTAATCAAACATCTGAGGAAGATGAAGAACGCGTTTATTGGATTATGGATGAAGCCTTATCTCCTGAAGATAAGCTAATAACAGAACAAAACTTAGCTGAGTTACTAAAAGACATCAAGAAACTAAAACCTCATTATCAACAAGTTATAAATTTGCGTTATTTTCAAGAATTATCTTACAACGAAATTTCAAAAGAAATCGAGGCTCCGATAAATAATGTAAAGATTAAACTCTTGCGGGCAAAAAAACTATTAGCCGAAATAATCTTATCTAAAAAATGAAGCAAGTTATTCAAAAGCTAGGACCAGGTTTACTCTTTGCTGGTGCAGCGATTGGAGTCTCTCATTTAGTGCAGTCTACCCGATCCGGAGCTGATTTTGGATTTGGATTGTTATGGGCTTTACTGCTAATTCACTTGGTTAAGTATCCTTTTTTCCAATACGGTCCTCGATACGCGAGTTCAACCGGTGAAAGTTTATTAGAAGGATATCAAAAACTTGGAAAAGGAGTCTTAGAGATCTATGGAGTGTTGACTTTCTTAACTATGTTTACTATTCAAGCGGCGGTAACAATTGTGACTGCTGGAATTGCAACCTCATTATTTGGAGATTTTATTAGTGTTAAGGTTTGGACTGTTGTGATTCTTAGTCTTTGTTTTATTATTTTAAACATTGGAAAGTATCAATTCTTAGATGTCGCAATAAAAATTATTGTAATTACATTAACCTTAACCACTTTAATAGCAACAACCCTGGCATTTTATAATTATACAAATGCGATTGAAATTGTACAACATATACCTGAAGGAAGTGTTGAAATTACTTTCTTAATCGCCTTTATGGGCTGGATGCCAGCGCCTTTAGACGTTTCGGTATGGCACTCTTTATGGACTACAGAAAAGCAACTAGCAAGTCACGAAAAACCAAACACTAAAACAGCACTGCTCGATTTTAATATTGGATATTTAGGAACCGTTATATTAGGTGTTTGTTTTGTTGCTCTTGGAGCTCTTATAATGAACCCTACTGGAAATAGTTTTAGTAATAGCGCTGGAGCATTTTCCGTACAACTTATTGACATGTATACTCAGAGTCTTGGAAGTTGGGCATATATAATTATTGGAATCGCAGCATTCACGACCATGTTTAGCACAACGTTAACAACCCTGGATGCATCACCACGTTCTATGAACAAAACCATAGAACTTTTATTTAAAAAAACCTTCAAAAGAGGCTATTTGATATGGAGTTTGACACTAATATTAGGAACTTTATTTATATATTTCTTTTTTCTTTCTAACATGGGAAGTCTTATTAAACTGGCTACAATACTCTCTTTTTTAACAGCTCCGTTTTACGCGTTAGCAAACTATTTATTAATCTCTAGTAAACATACACCAAAACAATGGCAGCCTTCTAAATTCATGCATTTCATCAGTTGTTTAGGGCTTCTTTTCTTAATTGGTTTTAGCGTTTGGTATCTCACAATTTTATGATTTTTTTATAAGAATACTTTGTATCTTTGTTTTATCAAATTGAACCTATGGCTGTAGAAACACTTTCAGATCCAATTGTACGTCAACCAAAACCTAAATGGCTTCGCGTAAAACTACCTACTGGTAAAAAATACACAGAGCTTAGAGGGCTTGTTGATAAATACAACCTCAATACTATATGTACCTCAGGAAGTTGTCCTAACATGGGGGAATGCTGGGGAGAAGGGACTGCAACGTTTATGATTCTAGGTAATGTGTGTACACGATCATGTGGATTTTGCGGTGTTAAAACTGGACGACCAGAAACCGTTGATTGGGATGAGCCTGAAAAAGTAGCAAGATCAATCAAAATAATGGACATCAAACACGCTGTTCTTACAAGCGTTGATAGAGATGACTTGAAAGATATGGGGAGTATCATGTGGGCCGAAACCGTTAAAGCGGTTAGACGCATGAATCCAAACACTACAATGGAAACATTGATTCCTGATTTTCAGGGAATTGAAAAACATATAAATAGAATTATTGAAGTCGCTCCTGAGGTAGTTTCTCATAATATGGAGACCGTTAGACGTCTCACACGTGAAGTGAGAATTCAAGCTAAATACGAAAAGAGTCTTGGTGTTTTAAAATACTTAAAAGACAACGGCCAACGCCGCACAAAAACAGGCCTTATGCTTGGTCTTGGAGAAACACGAGATGAGGTTATTGAAACACTTCACGATATTAGAAATGCAGATGTAGATGTAGTGACTATTGGTCAGTATTTACAACCTAGTAAAAAACATTTACCTGTAAAGCAATTTATTACTCCAGATCAATTTCAAGAATACGAAACGATTGGATTAGAATTAGGTTTTCGCCATGTTGAAAGCAGTGCATTGGTTAGATCTTCTTACAAGGCTCAAAAACACATCAACTAACCATGGTTAGGGTTGCCATTAATGGATTTGGACGCATTGGACGACGTGTTTTTAGACTACTCCTTGAACACGCTGATATTAAGGTCGTCGCTATTAATGATCTAGCTGACATTAAAACATTGGCGCATCTAACTAAATACGATAGCATTCATGGTACCTTAAAAAAAGTTGTTTCCAGTGATAGCACACATTTAATTATTGAAGACCTAAAAATTCCTGTCCTAAATAAGTCCCACCCTAAAGACCTAAACTGGAACCCTTTTGACGTAGATATTGTGATAGAATCTACTGGAAAATTTAAGACAAAAAACGAATTAATTCATCACATAAACAATGGAGCCTCTAAAGTAATCTTGAGTGTGCCTCCTACAGATGAATCCATAAAAACAATTGTACTAGGAATTAATGATCAGCTCTTACAAAACGATGATCTTATTATTTCTAATGCATCTTGCACCACCAACAATGCAGCTCCGATGTTGTCTATTATAAATTCACTTTGTGGAGTGAATCAGGCTTATATCACAACCGTACACTCTTATACTACAGACCAAAGCCTACACGACCAACCTCATCAAGACTTAAGACGTGCACGTGCAGCTGGACAGTCTATCGTACCAACTACGACAGGAGCAGCGAAAGCATTAACTAAAATTTTTCCAGAGCTAGCCGATAACATTGGAGGCTGTGGTATCCGTGTTCCGGTTATCAATGGCTCCCTTACAGACATAACATTTAATGTTAAAAAACAAACAACTGTTAACGCCATTAATAATGCTTTTAAAGAAGCTGCGGAGTCTTCTTTTAAAGGAGTCCTTGAGTATACAGAAGACCCTATTGTTTCAATTGATATTGTTGGAAACACCCATTCTTGCATTTTTGATGCACAAATGACGTCTGTCATTGGAACGATGGTGAAAATTATTGGATGGTATGATAATGAAACAGCTTATTCAAGTCGCATTATAGATTTGGTATATAAAATAAGTAACTAAGCCTGATATTGATTTACATAGGACACAACCAAACTTTCAAATTCCTCTGGCCTATCAATAGTCAATTGAATTGGTAAGTAAAATAATCCATTGTGCGCTTTCGTATTTAATCTAGAAAAATCTTTCTCAGTTGTCAAAACCAACGATTTTGAATGAATAAGATCCAATTCAGATTTAGAAAACTCGTGATGGTCCTTATAGCTTAAATGCTCAAAATCAAGTCTCATTTCAGTTAGATACTCCACCAAAGGTTTCGGATTTGCAATGCCAGTCACTAATGTAAAGCGAATACCTTGTAAATCTGTCAAATCACGACTTGAAGTCGATGAAATTAGCGTTTCACTGTACTGAATACTACTAAAAAACACGACTTGATTGGACTCGATATTTAACTGCTTTTTGATTTGTATTTTCTCTAAATCACACATGTTTTCTGGACACTTAGTCACTATGATAACTTGTGCTCTTTTAGCACCAGACTTAGGCTCTCTTAAATTACCTGTTGGCAATACATAATCATTACAATAAAGCTGATCGTAGGCAGTTAGGAGAATATTAAAGCCAGCCAAAACTTTACGATGCTGAAATGCGTCATCTAATAATACAAGGTCCGTTGAGGGGTGTTGTTGTTTCAAAAGATCTAAACCATTTTGACGGTCTGAATCAACAGCAACAATTACATCCTTAAATTTATTGAATATTTGAAACGGCTCGTCTCCAATATCTTTAGAGGATGTTTGTGAACCTGCAATTATAAATCCTTTAGAAACACGACCATAGCCACGACTTAAGATTGCTACTTGATGTTTTTTCTTTAGAAATGAAACTAAGTATTCAACCATTGGAGTTTTTCCAGTGCCACCAACAGAAATATTACCCACACAAATAAGCGGAAAATCATAAGAAGAGGACTTAAAAAAAGACAAATCATATAATTTGTTTCTTAAAAATACCACCACATAATAGAGAGGTACAAAGGGGACTAATATTTTTCTTAAAAGCTTCACTACAACGAAAGTAATTATTTTATCTTTGATGTTAAACAAAAACTTATGATAGTTCAAGATGTTATAACGCACTTAGAGGCTTTAGCCCCCCTTGCCTATGCTGAAGAATTTGACAACGTAGGCCTTTTGGTGGGGGATAAAAACACGAAAGTTACAGGGGTTTTAGTCACATTAGACACCCTTGAAAAGGTTGTAGATGAGGCCATTGAAAACCAATGTAACTTAATAGTTAGCTTCCACCCCATTCTATTTAAGGGCTTAAAAAAGATAACTGGAAATAGTTATGTTGAACGTGTTGTTCTTAAAGCAATTGAAAATAAAATTGCAATTTATGCTATTCATACTGCATTAGATAATGCTTTTGACGGAGTAAACGGGAGTCTTTGTGACGCTATCGGTCTACAAAACAAAAAAGTACTAATTCCACAAGCAGGCACTATAAAACAACTTACAACGTATGTCCCCACAAAAAACCTAGAAGCAGTGAGGGCTGCCTTATTTGAAGTTGGAGCGGGAAGTATTGGCAATTATGAAAACTGTAGTTTTAACCTCACAGGGCAAGGTACTTTTAAAGGAAATAAAAATTCTAAGCCAGTCATTGGAGAGAAACATATATTACAAAAAGAAACAGAAGTTCAGCTTAAAATAAGTTTTGGTAAACATCTTGAGAAAAGAGTTTTAACAACCTTATTTCAAAACCATCCCTATGAAGAAGTGGCTTATGAAATTATGACCTTAGAAAATATAAATCAACATATTGGAATGGGAATGGTTGGCTATTTGGAAAAACCAATGGAAAGCACTGAGTTTTTAACTTTCATAAAAAACAAGCTCAATTGTTCTATCATACGACACTCCAAGCTTTTAGACACCCCAATTCATAAGGTTGCCGTTTTAGGTGGCTCTGGAAGCTTTGCTATAGAAGCAGCCAAATTAGCTGGAGCTGAAGCTTTTATAACTTCAGATCTTAAATATCATGATTTTTTTAGGGCAGAAAACGAATTATTATTGAGCGACATAGGACACTATGAAAGTGAACAGCACATAAAAAATATTTTAGTAGCATATCTTAAGAAAAAAATTACTAATTTTGCAATCCTTTTATCAAAGATAAACACAAATCCTGTAAAGTATATATAAGCATGGCTAAAAAGAAAGAATTAACCGTAGAGGAACGATTAAGAGCTCTTTATGATTTACAATTAATAGATTCAAGAGTTGACGAAATTAGAAATGTACGTGGAGAACTTCCATTAGAAGTTCGAGATCTTGAAGATGACGTTGAAGGCTTTAAACTTAGAGTTCAAAAACTAGAAGACAGTTTAACAGATGTTGACAGTCAAATCAAATCCAAAAAGAATCTTATTGAAGAAGCTAAAGGATTGATTAAAAAATACACTGAACAACAAAAAAATGTTCGTAACAACCGCGAATTTAACTCCTTAAGTAAAGAAGTTGAGTTCCAAGAGCTAGAAATTCAATTAGCTGATAAGCACATCAAAGAATTTAGCGCTCAAATTGAACAAAAAAATGAAGTTATTAATGGGACCAAAGAGCGTTTACAAGAACGTGAGACTCACTTAAAACATAAAAAAGCAGACTTAAATGATATTCTTGCTGAGACTGAAAAAGAAGAGAAACTTTTGCTATCAAAGTCTGATGACTACAAGACCAAAATCGAAGCTAGACTAGTCGCTGCTTATTCAAAAATACGTGCAAGTGTGAAAAATGGATTAGCTATTGTACCAATAGAAAGAGGTGCATCTGGAGGATCTTATTTTACGATTCCCCCTCAAATTCAAATGGAGATTGCATCACGTAAAAAAATCATTACAGATGAACACAGTGGTCGAATTTTAGTAGATGCTGCATTAGCTGAAGAACAAAAGGTCAAAATGGAAAAATTATTCTCTAAACTATAATTTATCTAAACCTAATTAACTTAAAAAGCCTTCCTAAAGTGAAGGCTTTTTTATTTAATATAACTTTCACATTTTTATAAAAAAATGAGTGTAATTTTATCAGTCTAAACAAAAACCATTAATGAAAACCATTTTAACACTATTTATTAGTTTAAGCTTCAGCTTTACAAGTTGTCAAACAATAAGTAAGCAAGACGCAATCATTAATGCCGAAGCTATTGAAGTGCCTATTAAAAATGGATTAGCAAAAGCCTATTTTGCAAGTGGTTGTTTTTGGTGTGTTGAAGCTATCTATGAAAGCGTCAATGGCGTTACCGAAGTTATTAATGGTTATGCAGGAGGACACACAGACAATCCAACTTACCAACTTAGTAACACAGGAAGAACAGGTCATGCAGAAGCTGTTGAGATTTACTATGACCCCAGTATTGTAAGTTTTTCAACGCTTTTAGACGTATATTTTGGATCACAAAACATTACACAAGTAAACGGTCAAGGGCCGGATCGTGGCTCCCAATACCGTTCTATTATTTTTTACCAAAATGAAGATCAAAAGGTTACGATTTTAAATAAAATTAAAGAGCTTGAAAAAGCACTACAGGTAAATGTAGCCGCAGAAATATATCCATTTCTAAAATTTTGGCAAGGAGAGGATTATCATCAAAACTATGAGCGACTTCACCCAAATAACTCCTATGTAAAAAACGTATCTATTCCAAGATTACTAAAATTTAAACAAAAATTTCCACAGTTGCTAAAATAAGAGGCTAAACTTTAAAGTATCAATTTTATTTTAATTCGAAAATGCCTATTTTTGGAAGAACTCAAACCTCAACATATTGACAAATTTCAAGCTAGGAATCGAATATGCTAAAGACCAAGATCTCCGTGATCCTTTAGCTCATTATCGCAATAAGTTTCATATTCCTATAAACTCAGAGGGAGATGAATGGCTGTACTTTACAGGCAACTCTCTAGGCCTTCAACCAAAAGAAACCAAAAACCATATTAAACAAGAGCTGGATGACTGGGCTAATTTGGGAGTAGAAGGACATTTTGAAGCAAAAAACCCTTGGATGCCCTACCACGAGTTTCTTACCGAAACAATGGCTCGAATTGTAGGGGCTAAACCCATAGAAGTAGTGATAATGAACACATTAACTACAAATCTACATTTGTTAATGGTTTCCTTTTATCAACCCACAAAATTAAAACATAAAATCCTTATTGAGAGTGATGCCTTTCCCTCAGACCGGTATGCTGTAGAAACCCAATTAAAATTTCATGGATTTGATCCATCAGACTCCTTAATTGAGTGGTCCCCGAGGAAAGGAGAAACGCTCCTTAACATTGATGATCTGGAGTCAATTCTTGAATCACAAGGCGAAGAAATTGCATTACTTTTAATCGGTGGAGTCAATTATTATACTGGACAGTATTTGGATTTAAAAAAAATTAGTAAACTTGGGCATGAAAAAGGATGTAAAGTAGGGATTGATTTAGCACACGGTGTTGGGAATATTCAGCCAAACCTACACGAAAGCGGTGTCGATTTTGCTGCATGGTGTACCTATAAATATATGAACTCTGGTCCTGGAAGTCTTGGTGGGATCTTCGTTCATGAACGTTATGCAAACGATCAAACCTTGAAACGATTTGCAGGATGGTGGAGTCAAAACAAAGCTACACGATTTAACATGAGACAGCCTCTAGACATCACTCCTGGAGCCGAAGGTTGGCAGCTAAGTAATCCTCCAATTTTATCAATGGCGGCTATCAAAGCGTCCCTAGAAATGTTTAACGAAGTTGGAATGAATGCCTTAATAAAAAAATCAAGACTACTTACTGGTTATTTAGAATATCTTATCTTGGAGTTAAACAATGAGAATATTTCTATCATCACTCCAAGAGACCCAGAACAAAGAGGCTGTCAATTATCAATACAAGTTAAAAATGCTAATAAATCTTTACATACAAAACTAACAGAAGCACATGTGATTACCGACTGGAGAACCCCAGACGTCATACGCTGTGCGCCCGTGCCATTTTATAATTCATTTGAAGATGTTTTTAAAATGGTCGAACAATTAAAAAAAAATCTGAATGCCTAAACAAGAAAGCATATTAATTATTGGAGCCGGACTTTGTGGATCCCTACTTGCCCTAAGGCTTGGACAGCGTGGCTTTAAAGTTCATGTAGTAGAGATGCGTCCCGATTTGAGAACCGTAGATATTAGCGCTGGACGCTCCATTAATTTGGCCTTTTCTAATCGTGGACTTAAAGCGATTAAATTAGTAGGCCTAGAATCAAAGGTACACTCATTATGCATTCCTATGCATGGTCGAATGGTACATGATACAGAAGGAAATACATTTTTATCAAACTATAGTGGACGTGAAAACGAATCTATAAATTCCATCTCAAGAGAGTTACTAACAGCCCTACTACTAGATGAAGCAGAAGCCCTTGAGAATGTTACTATAGAATTCCAAAAACGCTGTACAAATGTAGACTTTGACAACAAAGAAGCCTCTTTTGAAGATGCTATTTCTAAAACTGAGTTTAAAATTTCTGCAGATCTCATATTTGGAACTGATGGAGCAGGGTCCGCATTGCGAAAAAGTTACTTTAAAGAGCGTAAGTTTTTATTTAGTTTTTCTCAAAACTACCTTACACACGGCTATAAGGAGCTAACCATTCAACCCGACGAAAAGGGCGGTTTTAAAACATATAAGAACGCCCTTCATATATGGCCAAGAGGCGACTTTATGATTATAGCACTACCTAACCTAAACGGAAGTTTTACGGTCACACTATTTCTTAGTTATGAATCTGGAACCTATAACTTCAATAATCTTACAACTCCAGAAATTGTGAATGAGTTTTTTGAAAAGGAGTTTCCAGATGCGCTTGAACTCATGCCGAATTTAGCCGTTGAGTTTTTCGAAAACCCAACCGCTCCCTTAGGAACTGTTAAATGTTTCCCATGGAATTACAAAGGGCACAGCCTACTGTTGGGAGATTCTGCACATGCTATCGTCCCTTTTTACGGACAAGGGATGAATGCTTCTTTTGAAGATGTTGTAGAATTCGATGCATTTTTAGACACCCATGAAGGAGACTGGGAAGCAACTTTCAAAGACTTTCAAAACCACAGAAAAATTGACACTGATGGTATTGCAGACCTAGCCATTGACAACTTCCATGAAATGAAAGACCACGTTGCTAATCCAATATTTCAAGAAAAAAGAAAAATTGAAATGGCTCTGGAAGCAGAATTCCCAGAAGTTTATCATTCAAAATATTCGCTCGTCACCTTTAAAGAAACTATTGGTTATAACGAAGCTATGACGATTGGACGCGCCCAAGACAAGGCTATATTAAGCATGTTGGCAGCTAACAAAATAAGCCTAAAAGAAAACCTTAAGGAAGTGCTTAAAAAAGTACAGGAAGAAACGAGTAATATCCTTATGGAAGACACTATCGCTAGAACATTTAAGTATTAATTAAATAGAAAACTATGAGTACTAAAGTAACACCCAGAGGCGCATATCCACATACCAAACGAGTGGGCGATTTTATCTTTGTTTCTGGAACAAGCTCAAGACGGAAAGATAATAGCATTGCAGGCGTGGACATCATAGATGACATGGGCACTAAGCACTTAAATATTGAAACTCAAACTCGTGAAGTCCTAAAAAACATAAATACTAATTTAATAAGTGAAGGTGCTAGCCTAGATGACGTGGTAGACGTTACCTCTTTTTTAGTAAATATGAATGATTTTGCAGGGTACAATAAAGTTTATGGCGAATTTTTCAAGCCTGAAACAGGCCCAACCCGAACCACCGTTGCAGTACATCAACTACCACATCCAGATTTAGTAATCGAGATTAAAGTAATGGCCTATAAAAAACAGCTATGATTCAGCTAAAAAACTATATCAATGGCGAATTTATAGATCCTATTCAAAACGAATGGCTGGACAACTACAACCCTTCTAATGGAAGTGTGTATGGACAAACTCCTAACTCAAGCCTGAAAGATGTAAATTTAGCTTACAAAGCGGCCAAAAAAGCTTTTGTGTCATGGTCTCAAACGTCCTTAGAAAAACGAAGTGCTATTTTACTAAAAATAGCGAGCTTGATAGACGCCAATTTAGAGCGATTTGCAGAAGCTGAAAGTAAAGATAATGGCAAGCCTATTACGCTAGCCAAAAGTGTTGACATCCCTAGAGCGGCCAGTAACTTTAGATTTTTTGGACACGCCATCACTCAGTTTTACAGTGAAAGTCATGAAACTAAAAGTAAAAAAACCATTAACTATACATTAAGGCATCCGTTGGGAGTTGTTGGTTGTATCTCACCATGGAACCTCCCTTTATACTTACTTACCTGGAAAATTGCCCCTGCATTGGCAGCAGGTAATTGTGTGATTGCAAAACCAAGTGAAATTACTCCCTACACGGCATTTCTTTTAGGGGAAATATGTAACGAAGCTGGGCTTCCAAAGGGAGTTTTAAATATCGTACACGGCTTAGGCACCTCTACAGGTCAAGCGATTGTTGAACACCCCCACATTAAAGCAATCTCATTTACAGGGGGAACAGAAACAGGGAAAATTATAGCAAGAACTGCAGCTCCAATGTTTAAGAAACTATCTCTTGAACTGGGAGGGAAAAATCCAAACATCATTTTTGCAGACTGTGATTATGAAAAAATGCTAACAACTACCGTAAAATCTTCATTTTCTAACCAAGGACAAATTTGCTTATGCGGAAGTAGAATTTTTGTAGAAGCCTCACTATTTGAACAGTTTAAGAAAGACTTTATAGAGCGTGTAAGTCAACTAATTATAGGACCTCCATCGGATGAAACCACACAGGTTGGCGCCTTAGTTTCTAAAGCACACTACGAAAAGGTACTCACCTTCATTGACACGGTAGACACTGAAGAAAGTAAATTATTATATGGAGGAAAAAGAGTCCGCGTAAAAGGCTATGAGAACGGCTATTACTTAATGCCAACGATTATCCAAGTAGACTCAAATTCGTGTTACTTAAATCAAGAAGAAATTTTTGGGCCTATTGTAACTTTAATGCCTTTTAATTCAGAATCAGAAGTTTTAGAAATGGCAAACGATGTTAAGTATGGGTTATCTGCTTCTGTGTGGACTAATAACTTAAAACGAAGTCTATTTTTTTCTGAACAACTTGAATGTGGAATTGTATGGGTAAACACCTGGATGCAAAGAGATTTACGCACCCCTTTTGGTGGGGTTAAATCGTCTGGTGTTGGTCGTGAGGGTGGCTTTGAAGCGCTTCGATTTTTTACTGAAACTAAAAATATATGTATTAATTACGAATAATAAAAAAATGAATTTAAATCTAGAACATAAAAATGCACTTGTTTGTGGAAGCACTCAAGGTATTGGAAAAGCTACTGCTATCGCATTAGCTTCCGAAGGCGTCAAGGTTACATTAATAGCGCGAAATGAGTTTAAGCTAAAAGAAGTTATTCAGCAACTTCCAAACGCAGAAAACCACGACTATATCGTAGCTGACTTTATGAATCCTGCAGCGTTAAAGTCAACAGTAGAAAGTTATATACTTAACAATCATGGATTTCATATCCTTGTAAATAATACAGGTGGACCTAGAAGTGGGCCTATCATTGACGCCAGCTTAGAGGCTTTTGAAAGTGCTTTTACTCAGCATTTAAAGTGTAATCATGTACTAGCGCAACTTACTGTCCCCTTCATGAAGGAAGTCTCTTATGGGCGAATCATTAATGTTATATCTACTTCTGTCAAAGAACCTATTGAAGGTTTGGGGGTTAGTAATACGATTCGTAATGCTGTTGGAAATTGGAGTAAGACACTGTCCTTTGAATTAGGCCGTTTTGGAATTACAGTCAACAATGTATTGCCAGGATTTACGGAAACAGAACGTTTAAATGAAATCATTAAAGTCAAAGCTGAACAATCAAAAACAAGTGTAGAAGAAATGGCTGCTATTATGAAGACTCATACGCCTGCCAAAAGATTTGCTAAGCCCGAAGAAACTGCTAATGCTATTGTGTTTTTGGCAAGTGAAGCGGCGAGCTATATAAATGGTGTTAACATCCCTGTTGATGGCGGACGGACAAAATCTTTGTAACTTTATAAAAACTAATCCTAATACGAAACAATGAGCAAGCTAGTATCTCCCTTAAATATTAAAGCATGGATTGAAGAAAATAGAGACTTATTAAAACCCCCTGTTGGAAATAAATGTGTGTGGAATGATGGTGAATTTATTGTGATGGTTGTTGGAGGCCCCAACAACAGAAAAGATTATCATTATAATGAAACCCCTGAATTTTTCTATCAACTAGAAGGTGATATTGTATTAAAAATAATTGACAAAGGCGTTGCCAAAGACATTCATATTAAAGAAGGAGACATCTATTTATTACCTTCAAAAGTGCCACATTCGCCACAACGAAGTGCTAATACTGTTGGTATTGTCATTGAATACCCCCGCTCTAAAGGAATGGAAGATGCGCTGGAATGGTACTGTGAAAACTGTAATCACCAGCTTTTTAGAGCCCCTTTTGTTCTTAGTAATATAGAAACCGATATGCCGATAATATTTGATAACTATTATTCTAGTAAAGACAAGTGTACGTGCTCAAAATGCGGCACAACGATGAAAGCACCAAACAAAATTTAAACAAATTTTATGAAACGTAAACTTCGCATTAACGCACATTCACATTTACTGCCCTATCCAGAAGAAATTCCTCAATTCATGAAGGATAAGGAGATTTTCTGGGTTGACGACGAACGCAAACATATGCTTCAAAAAGGGTGGAGTCGTCCTGTTACACATTCAAGTTTTTTCTTAGATGAAAAATTAGAATGGATGGATGACAATAAAATTGACCACGCAGTTGTTTTGAATTTATCTCAACTGTATGGGAACGGATTACGTTTAGAAGAAATGAAAAAAGCGTTGCGTTTTCAAAATGATTACAATGCAAAAATACAACATGAAAATGCCACAAAATTCACCTGTGGTTTTGTGGTACACCCAGGCTTTATACAAGGTGCTTTATGGGAAATTGAACGCTGTGTAAAAGAATTAGACTTAAAAGTATTATGCCTTCCCACACACTTCATGGACAGTATTGGACAATGGAGAAGTGTTTTTGATAAAGAAAATGACCCCATTTTTGAATTAGCAAATGAGTATAATCTGGCTATTGAAGTCCACCCATACGATGGTGAAAAAATGATTAAGCTTGAAAACACCTCATGGCGATTTCATTTAATTTGGATGTTAGCACAATGTGGAGACGCCTATCATTTTTACACATTAAACGGCATGCAAGAACGCTATCCAAATATCCGAACTTGTTTTGCCCACGGAGGACAAATGGCCCAAATGAATCTTGGAAGACGTATACAAGGATTTGATGGACGTCCAGATTTATTTGAAGGAAAAACACACCCACGAAAAGCAGTGGGTCATGAAAACATATACTTTGACACATTGGTACATGACACAGACTCTTTAGACTTAATGTTAAAGCGACAAGGAAGTAGCCAAATTATCATGGGTTTAGATGACCCCTATCCTTTAGGAGAAATGGAAAGTGAAGCTCAATCTTCCTACCCTGGGAAATTATTAGACCTTGCTATTGATAGAAAACTCATAAACCAAGCCCAATACAATGAAATTTGGGAGGACAATACTTTAAGGTGGTTGTTTGGAAATGACAAGATAAAAGCGGAACAATTGATTCAAAAAATACTATCGTAAATGCACTTTATTTCAGAAAAACTAGACGATTATGTTGTAAAACATTCTGAAGACGAACCCGCGCTTTTAAAGGCGCTTACAAGAGAAACTTACCAAAAAATATTACAACCCAGAATGCTTAGCGGGCATTACCAAGGACGTGTGTTAAGTGTTTTATCAAAATTAATTAGACCTAAAGCTATTTTAGAAATTGGTACTTATACAGGGTATTCTGCACTTTGTCTTGCTGAGGGGTTGAGTGCTGACGGTGTGTTACACACCATTGACATTAACGAAGAATTAGTAGACTTTCAGAGACGTTATTTTAATAAATCAGATTATGGTTCGCAAATATTTCAACATTTAGGACCTGCTGTAGACATCATCCCAACACTAGACACCCACTTTGATTTGGTTTTTATGGATGCCGACAAACCTAACTATATCAATTACTTCCATCAGATTATTGACAAACTAAACCCTGGTGGTGTCATTCTATCGGATAATGTTTTGTGGAGTGGAAAGGTGATTGAGACACTAGACTCTAATGATACTTCAACACGAATAGTTTTAGACTATAATAAATTATTAAAGGAAGACCAACGCTTAGAAACAGTCTTACTCCCTATAAGAGATGGTCTTACAGTAAGTATTCGTAAATAAGGGTTAAAGGTTACGTTTAACAGAACCCGTTAAGTCTTTAATTCCGTCCTTAACTTTATTGATTTCTTCAGAGACATCCTTAGAAACTGATGTATCAATTCCATTTTTATCAGCACTTTTTTTTATTTCTCCTTTGATATCATTGGTCGCATCTTTAAGTGAACGCATCCCTTTTCCTAAACCCTTGGCAATTCCTGGTATTTTGTCTGCACCAAACACTAATACCACAATAAACATGATGAAAGTAATTTCAGTACCACTGATAAATAAAAACTGTGTATTAATCATATTACAAATATAGGGAGTCCATTGTTATTTCTTTTGTATAAAAAATTAATTTTCTGGCAACTGAAGGGTTTTAAATTCGATTAATTTTTCATCTAGGTATTCTAAGACTTCAACATCACTTCGGTTCACACAACGAAATTGAAAATCAGGATCATCGGAACAGAAGTAATAAAATTCCATCCGCATGTCTTCGGCTAAATCATGGTTAATAAAAAAAAGAGGCCCTACTATATCACTTAAGCGCTGAATACTTTGGTTATCTTTTTCAAGCTTCACATGTTTTTTTAGCATTTTCGTGCGGCCTGATATCATATTTAAAAGTTTATAAATATTGATACTTGGGGGGATCCTAAAAGGAATTAACGGCCCACTATCCGCTTCATAAAGTCGCCTTTCCACTAAATTCATTCTGGGGCCTGTGTAGCCTGGAATCCCAAGGTCATAAAAATCTAATGGACGTTTAGCTCCCGAATTCCCAATATCTGAGTTCAGGTCTCCAGTTAAAATTGCACCAATAACAACCTCATCTAACTCATTTAGAGATTCTAAAAGAGTGACTGTAAGTGTTCTGCTATTAATTTCTAACTTGGTTAAAACAACCGTCTTTGGTTGGTGTTGAATTGATGAAAAGTATAATGAATCTGAAACCTTACCTTCGACTATAAAAAACCCATTTTCGTCTGTGGTGGCATACCTATAAGCTGTTTTATTGATGACATGTATGCCTTCAAGCTCTCCATCAGAAATAATCTGTCCAGAAATTCGAGTGTTTTGAGCCTTAAGTGAAAAGGAAGCAATTAAAGTAATGCTAAAAATATAAAAAAAGAATTTCATCACTAAAAGAAGCTATTAGTTATTATATTGGATAAATTTACAAAAAAAAGATGAAACAAATTTTAATTGCAAGTACATCTACAGTACATGGAAGTGGGTATTTAGACTATCTTTTAGAAGCCCTATCAGTACTTTTCAAAGATGCCGATACAATTCTATTTGTTCCTTATGCACGTCCAGGCGGTATTTCACATAAAGACTATACCGAAATTGTTCAATTAGCGTTTTCTAAAATAAACAAATCCGTTCAAGGGCTTCATGAATTTGACAACCCAAAGGAAGCTATCAGGAAATCTAAAGCTATTTTTACAGGAGGGGGAAATACATTTGTATTGGTAAATCAACTTTACAAAAACGGATTGATGACCGAATTAAAGACAGCTATTGAGTCGGGCATCCCCTATTTGGGTACGAGTGCAGGCAGTAATATATGTGGATTAACTATTGGAACTTCAAATGACATGCCAATTATGTATCCGCCAAGCTTTAATACTTTAGGACTGATCCCGTTTAATATTAACCCTCATTACCTAGATCCCGAGCCCAGCAGTACTCACATGGGGGAAACAAGGGAGACTAGAATAAAGGAATTTCACCAGTTTAATTCCCAGCCAGTAGTTGGATTAAGAGAAGGGAGCTACTTAGAAGTTAAGGGCTCTAAGATAGTTTTAAAAGGTCCTTTGAAAGCGCGCATATTTGAGAAAAACAAGCAACCTTATGAAATGGAAACGGCATCAGATTTGTCTGGTTTAAATTAAATCTGTTTCACATAATGATAGCCCAATCTTGCATAATTATCTCTTTCATAAAACTGTTGTGAAGGTTTATTATCTATATAGGCGTTTAGTTCGATTGCTTGACAACCCTTTGATTTTACATAGTTTTGAATCCAGTTTATAAATTGAGTGCCTAACCCATTGTTCCTATAATCATCCTCTATAAACACATGATCTAACTCTACACTGCGACCAGAATAATGACGTGTGGAATACCACAAGCCTGAGACCCCTATAAGTTCACCGGCATCATAAACGCCTATACATTCATAGTTTTGAGTAACCATCTCTCGAAAACGTTCTAAGAGTAAGTCTTCAGTAACCGAGGCTTTAGACATCTTTTTGACTAAAGGAACGACGACTTCAATGGAGTCGGACGGAATAACTTTAAATTGAAATTGCATTTATATTGTTTAATTCCTTAAAAATACAACTATTTTTTACTATCAATAATCAATCCGTAAACTGAAAATTATTTTAATCTTCTTATATTTGCCACAGTTATAATAATGAGTTCATGAATAAGAAAGTAATTTTAATGATTTTAGATGGTTGGGGTAAATCTCCTGACCCAAAAGTATCTGCAATTGATAATGCGAATACGCAATTTATCGATTCTCTATACACAAAATATGACCATGCAACGCTACGAACAGATGGTTTACATGTTGGACTCCCAGAGGGTCAGATGGGTAACAGTGAGGTAGGACATATTAATTTAGGCGCTGGAAGAATTGTTTACCAGGATTTAGCTAAAATAAATTTGGCCATTACTAACGACACTCTTAAAGAAGAAAAAGTTTTAAGAGAGGCTTTAAGTTATGCAAAAACCAATCAAAAGGCAGTTCATCTTTTGGGACTGGTTAGTGATGGAGGGGTACATTCACATATAAATCACTTATATGGGCTCTTAGATGCCATTGAAGAACAAGGAGTAGATACTGCTTTTATTCATGCTTTTACAGATGGTAGAGATGTGGATCCTAAGTCTGGCTATGGATTTATTTCAGAGCTTGAATCGCGCTTAGAAACATCAAGTGCTAAGCTAGCAACAATAACAGGACGCTACTATGCAATGGATCGTGACAATCGCTGGGAACGCGTAAAACTGGCTTATGACGCACTTGTAAAGAGTGAAGGCGTAATGTCTGCTAATGCGACAGAAACAATTGAATCGAATTACAAAGAAGGGATAACAGATGAATTCCTAAAACCAATTATTATGGTTGATAAAGAGCAAACACCCGTTGCAAAAATAAAAGAGGGCGATATCGTTTTGTTTTTTAATTTTAGAACCGATCGCGGAAGAGAATTAACCGAAGTGCTAAGTCAGAATGACAATCATGAATTTAACATGCATAAGCTTAATTTGCATTATGTAACCATGACAAATTACGATGACAACTTTAAAAATATTCAAGTCATTTTTAATAAAGATAACCTATCAAATACTCTGGGAGAAGTTCTAGAATCCAACGGAAAAACACAACTCAGAATTGCAGAGACTGAAAAATACCCTCATGTAACGTTTTTCTTTTCAGGAGGTCGAGAAACTCCTTTTAAAGGGGAAGAACGTATTATGAGAAACTCCCCAAAAGTCGCGACCTATGATCTAAAGCCTGAAATGAGTGCTTTTGAATTAACGGATGCATTGGTAAAAGAACTTAAAAAAGAAACGATTGATTTTGTATGTTTAAATTTTGCCAATGGAGACATGGTTGGTCATACAGGAATCATGGATGCAGCCATTAAAGCTTGTGAGGCTGTCGACAGCTGTGTGAAATCTGTTATAGAAACAGCGCTAGAACACAACTATACAACCTTATTAATAGCCGATCATGGAAATTGTGAAACAATGATTAACCCTGACGGCTCCCCAAATACAGCGCACACAACAAACCCCGTTCCAATAATTTTAATTGATAACGAATTAAAAGTGATAAAAGATGGCGTTCTTGGTGACATTGCACCAACCATTTTGAAACTAGTTGGAGTAGAGAAACCCGAAGTAATGACACAAAGCAGCTTAATTTAAACTATTTTTTTATGGATTTTACAAAATCACTAACTCTCGCAATCGACTTTGATGGAACAATAGTAGAGGATGCATATCCAAAAATGGGGAAACCAAATACATTTGCTTTTGAAACCCTAAAGAAACTACAAGAAAATGGACATCGGCTTATACTTTGGACCTATCGATATGGAAAAACTCTAGACGAGGCCGTCGCCTTTTGTAAGAAAAATGGAATTGAGTTTTATGCTGTTAACTGCAGTTTCCCTAACGAGATCTTTGATCCCAAAAAAAGTAGAAAAATTAATGCCGACCTATTTATAGACGATAGAAACGTGGGGGGTTTCTATGGATGGGGCGAAATTTATCAACTTTTAACTGAAAGCGACAAACCCTTAAGTCGTCCAACAAAAAAAAGGTTTTTTGGGTTATTTAAGCCTTAAAACTTTAAGACAACTCTAACAAAATCAAGGCTGTAAAACCCAATAAAAAACGCTCAAATTAAGTATCTTTGAGGCATAATTTTTATGTATGCTAACGCTTAAAACAAAAGAAGAAATTGAACTCATTCGTGAAAGCGCTTTGATCGTTTCAAAAACACTAGGCATGCTTGCTTGCGAAGTAAAGCCTGGTGTAACCACCCTACAACTTGATGCTCTTGCAGAAACCTTTATTAGGGATCATGGTGCTATACCAGGATTTTTAGGAATGTATGATTTTCCAAACACCCTTTGTATGAGTCCCAACGACCAAGTCGTTCACGGAATTCCAAACAATACACCGCTTGTGGAAGGCGATATCATTTCTATTGATTGCGGGGCTTTAAAAAATGAGTTTTATGGCGACCATGCTTATACTTTCGCCGTTGGTGAAATCGATGCAGAAACAGAACAATTGTTAGAAATATCAAAGGCTTCTCTTTACGAGGGCATTAGAGCTTTTAAACATAACAACCGTGTTGGAGATGTTGGTTATGCCATTCAAAATTATTGCGAATCACATGGCTACGGCGTCGTAAGAGAACTTATTGGACATGGCATTGGGCGCGTTATGCATGAAGAACCTGAAATGCCTAATTATGGAAAACGAGGCCGTGGAAAAAAATTCCAAGAAGGAATGGTCGTGGCTATAGAACCTATGATTAATATGGGGACACACAAAATTCAGCATCATAATGATGGGTGGACCATTACCACCAAAGACAACAAGCCTAGTGCCCATTTTGAACATAATGTAGCCCTAGTTGATGGGAAGCCTGAACTCCTATCAACGTTTGCTTATGTGTATGAAGCTTTAGGCATAAAAAGCAATGAAGAAGATGGATTAAGAATCAATCCCTTAACACTATAACTATCCAATAAATGAGTCGCTTAAAAGATATTGAATTACAACTAGAACCCCTTCGCAACCAGCTAAAATCACATCCCTTATACAGTACACTTTCTAACATGAATGATGTGGCTGTGTTTATGGAAAAACATGTATTTGCCGTATGGGATTTTATGTCTTTATTAAAATCACTTCAAAATCATTTAACCAATGTGAATGTGCCTTGGACTCCAAAAGGTGGCGGTGGGACAGCACGGTTTATCAATGAAATTGTGATGGCTGAAGAAAGCGACATCAACGAACTGGGAGTGCCGATGAGTCACTACGAAATGTATTTGGATGCGATGACGCAAGTCGGGGCAGATACGCATCAAATTAGATTGTTTGTAAATGCGATTGAAAACAGAGACTCCCTTGAAACGGCTGCCAAACGAATTGATTTAGAGATACCTATTTTAGAGTTTATACAATTTACGATGGGAGTGGTGAACTCTAACAAACCCCATTGTATCGCTTCGGCATTTACGTTTGGACGAGAAGATGTGATTCCAGATATGTTTTTAGAAGTTGTGAGCCAATCGCAAACTCAAGACAATGATAAAACCTACGGTAAATTACTTTACTACTTGAACCGTCATATCGAATTAGACGGCGATGAACACGGTCCAATTTCATTGAAGATGGTGGCTGAACTTTGTGGCGAAGACGCCAATAAATGGGAAGAAGTTTTAGAAACGGCTAAAGAGGCTTTAAAATTCCGTCTTAAATTATGGGATCATATTACAGATACTATTTTAAAACATAATACATTAGAAGTTCAAAACACTTAAATTTTGAAAACACTTTTTAAGTATCTATTAAACTCAATCCCCCGGCCGCTGCTCATTAAGCTGAGTTATGCTGCCCAGCCTTTCCTCGTTTTTTTCTTAAGAGGAAGCCGTTACACAGACCCGATAGACGGCAAGAGTTTTCGTAAATTTTTGCCATATGGCTATGGTAAACAGCGAGAAAATGTACTTTCCCCTTCTACTCTTTCTTTAGAGCGCCATAGACTGCTTTGGTTGTACCTAAAATCTAAAACAGATTTTTTTACAAAACCCAAAAAACTATTACATTTTGCTCCTGAACAAGCTTTTTATAAACGTTTCAAAAAAATTGAACATTTTGAGTATGTAACTACAGACTTAAACTCACCGATTGCAACCGTAAAGGCAGACATATGTAATCTTCCTTTTGAAACCAATAGTTTTGACGTTATTCTTTGCAATCATGTGCTCGAACATATTTTGGACGACACCAAAGCCATGCAAGAACTTTTCCGTGTCCTGCGCCCAGCAGGTATGGGGATTTTTCAAATTCCACAAGATTTAAGTCGTGATAAAACCTATGAGGACGCTAGTATTACTGATAAAAAAGAGCGTGCCAAAATTTTTGGACAGTATGACCACGTGCGGATTTATGGACGTGATTACTTTGATACGCTAAGATCGGTTGGTTTTAAGGTGAATGAAGTGGATTATACCGCTACATTATCCGATCAAGAAATTGACAAATACCGATTGGCTAAAGGCGAAATTATTCCTGTGGTTTACAAACCTATTTAACAGGGAAGTTATTCAAGGATAACATTTCAAATTCTTGATTCTCATTTTCAAAAATCAGATAGGCTTGTAGTTCTGAATGCTCAGTTAAAAACTGCTGAACGTTCTCAACGCCCATCGCCTGAAAAGCGGTTGCATAACCATCTGCCATCATGCAATTATCTGAAATCACAGAAACACTTAAAATATTTGTTTTGGTTGGATAGCCTGTTTTGGTGTCAATGATGTGCGCATAACGGTTGCCATTATCATCCAATTTAAACTTGCGGTACGTACCCGTAGTTGCCATGGCTTTATCTTTTAGCACAAATACCTTATCATAACTTTGTGTGCCATCAAAATTGGGGTTTTCAATCCCTACTGTCCAGCCACTTTGTTTTTCAATATTGATTCCTTTGGCTCGGAGTTCGCCTCCTATATTCACCAAGTAATCAGTGGTGTTTTTAGACTCTAAAAATGCCGCAACTAAATCCACTGTATAACCCTTGGCAATCGCATTAAAATCAATATACGGCTTGGGTTCTGTTTTGATAAGGGTGTTATTTTTTAATACAATTTTTTCAAACCCTACAAACTGCATTAGGCTATCAATTTTAAGGCTATCGAGTTTTGTTTTATTCTGTTCGGAACCAAAATTCCACGCATTTACAAGTTTTCCAATGGTAGGATCAAACACCCCATTGGTTTCTTTGTATATTTTTTTTGATGCTTTAAATACTTCTATAAAATAAGCATCGACAATCTCTAATTGGTGTTTATTTACTCTAGAAATATCTGAATCTGATTGATAGTTAGACATCGATTGATTGACCGCTGCAAAGATACTGTCTAGCGATTCTTGGTAGTTTTCATTTCCATTAGATGCATAAGTAACATCATAAAATGTACCGAAGATTGGACCATTTAATTTGGTGTTTGTGACTTCTTGATTACATGAAACACATAAAAAAAATGTCAGTAAAAATAAAGAAAAATAATTTTTCATCGTCTAATTAAAATTTGTTTCAACCACTTGGATGCCGTTGTACTCTATAAGATATTCTTCATTTAGAAAAACAGGAAGTTCTTCCCCTTTGGGGTTCGAAATTCCAACGCCAGCATATAACACTTTGGCGTCTTTTTCTTTCGCGTGATTTTTAAAGGTTTCCATCCAAACCACATCATAATTATTTGGGTTGTCTGGTAACTTGACCACACGAACAATTACAAAAAAGTACTGGCTGTTTTTATCAATACACACAAATTGGGGATGTTTTTTGAGTTTACTGTTAATGGCTACAAACTCAAAACCACGGGTCTCTAAATCCTTGCCTACATGGTTCATGGCTAAGTTATGCATTTCTTGTTTTGATAGCGGTTTACTCATAATGTAAAAATACAAAAAGCCCAACACAAGTGCTGGGCTAGATTATAAAAAAATTTAGAATCGATTAGCCTCCAAAATCATCAAATCGAATGTGTTCATCTGCAATTCCAAAATCTTCACCCATTTTCTGAACCGCTTGATTCATTAATGGTGGTCCACAGAAATAGAGTTCGATATCTTCAGGTGACTCGTGATGGTTTAAATAATTATCGATCACACAGTTGTGGATAAATCCTACAAAACCATCGCCTTCGGCGTCTATATTTTCTTTGACTTTCCAGTTGTCCTCTTCCATTGGCTCAGAGAGTGCTAAATGGAATTTGAAGTTAGGGAAATCTCTTTCTAAGGCTTCAAAATGTTCTAAATAAAATAACTCACGTTTAGAACGACCTCCGTACCAGTAAGATACTTTACGACCTGTTTTTAATGTTCTAAATAGTTCATATAGGTGTGAACGCATTGGCGCCATTCCAGCACCACCACCAACATAAAGCATTTCAGACTCACTTTCATTGATGAAAAATTCACCGTAAGGGCCAGAAATTGTCACTTTATCACCTGGTTTTTGAGCAAAGATGTAAGACGATGCAATCCCTGGATTCACATCCATCCAGCCATTATTAGCGCGATCCCATGGCGGAGTAGCTATACGTACATTTAGCATAATCTCGCGACCTTCAGCAGGGTAAGATGCCATTGAATAGGCACGTTCTACTGTTTCATTATTTTTCATGGTTAATGGCCAAAGACCAAACTTATCCCATTCTGCTTGAAACTTATCTGCTGTTTCATGTTCTTCAGGGTGTGCCGTAATGTCAATATCTTTAAAATTGATTTCACATTCTGGAATTTCAATCTGAATATATCCACCAGCCTTATACCCCATGTCTTCAGGGATTTCGACGACAAATTCTTTAATAAAAGAAGCTACATTGTAGTTACGCACAACGGTGGCTTCCCATTTTTTGATTCCAAAGACTTCTTCTGGAATGGTGATTTCCATGTCTTGTTTTACCTTTACTTGGCACGATAAACGCGCACCATGTTTGAGCTCTTTTCTTGAGAAATGAGGTGTTTCGGTTGGTAAGGCTTCACCCCCACCAGAAAGTACGTGACACTCGCATTGAATACACGTTCCACCACCACCACAAGCAGATGGTAAAAATATTTTATTCCCACTTAAGGTGGATAGCAAAGTATCTCCTGAAGCGACTTCAATTTCGCGCTCACCATTGATCAGAATCTTTACAGGTCCAGAAGGTGATAATTTTTGTTTTACAAAAAGGAGCACACTAATTAATAGCAATGAGATTACTAAAAATGCTACAACAGTAGCTAAAATGGTTCCGGATGTTCCAGCGGCTAAAATCATATTAGTTAACTATTTTTG